>SAMEA104315421__coassemble_510_pt1 | contig 72901 bp, 70 predicted proteins | sample SAMEA104315421__metabat2_low_PE_020 | metagenome-assembled genome bin SAMEA104315421 (sample SAMEA104315421) | gut metagenome | biome: Monkey gut; feature: monkey-associated habitat; material: faeces | place: China | collected 2013
AGGAAAAGGTAAGGAAATTTAATCAACTCAATTTAATTTATTAATACTCTCTCTCCCTCAATTATTTATTCAAAATTTAACCTCCCACTCGGGAGGATTTTTTTTTGCAAAAATATCGCTATTAAAAAGGCGGTGGATTTTCAATCCACCGCCTTTTTTAGGTTTATATAACTGAATAATTAGTTATCTCTTAATTTAGCTAACAAGTTTAGAATTTCCACATACAACCAAACGAATGTAACCATTAAGCCAAAGCCACAGTACCATTCAAATGATTTATCCATCATATTTTGAACACCCATTTCTATTGTTGAAAAATCAATGATGAAATTTAAGGCTGCAATTATACAAACAACTGCACTAAAAGCAATGCCTACAAGACCAGAGCCAAATAAGCCTGGAATACTTAAATGGAAGAATGAACCAATGATTTGAACTAAGTAAATACCCAAAATAGAAAACATTGATATCATCAAAACACTTCTAAATTTTTCAGTACATTTAATTATGCCAGCTCTATATAAAACAAGCATTACGAAAAATGCCATAAAACTTGCACATACAGCTTGCACTACAATTCCTGGATAAGATTGTTCAAACGCTACTGATAAGCCACCCAAAACTAAACCTTCTGACAAGGCATAAACAGGTGCCATAAATTTTATCGTTTTTCTTGCAAACATAATTACAATAAATGCTACAATTGATGCAACAAAACCAACCATCATTAAGCCCATAGCTTTATCTGTAAAGCCTTGCAAGAATAATGAATATTCGTAAAAACTTGTTGCCAATAAACATAAGAACAATACAAAAGTCTTGTTGATAGCGCCGTTTACGGTCATTGGTTCGCTACTTAAAGCTCTTTCGTTGCCCTCCATTGCTCTTTGTGAAAAAACTGGATTTGACATAAATTTCTCCTTTTTAAAATTACTACGTATAGTTTAACATACTTTTTTATGATTTTTAAACAAATTAATCTTTTTTTAATGTAAAATAAGGATATGCTTAAAAATTTGGTTAAATTTATTAAATATTACGGCAAAAATCGAAGATTAAAAATCTTTGGATTTTTTGTAATTTCATTAATCGCTGGAATTTTAGAATTTGCTGGTATAGGCTTGATTTACCCCTTTTTAATGCTTGTAACAAGTCCACAAACCGTTATTGAATATAAAAGTTATGCAACTATAATTAATTTTTTTCACATAAACCACATTTTAACAATTACCGCATTGATGGGTATTTTGATTGTTTTAATGTTTTTGTCTAAAAATTTATTAATGATTTTATGCATTTACTTGCAAAATAAATTTGTCATAAATTGGAAAAACGACTTGAATAAAATGTTGATGAAATTTTATTTAAACGCACCATATATGCAAATGTTCAAAACTACAAACTCTGAAAAGATTTATAACTTAACAGCTTTAACCGCACAAACTCTTGAAACCTTTGTTATGAGAAGTTTTGTATTCTTTACCAATAGCATCATCACGCTAATTATTTTAGCATTGTTGTTTATAAAATTTCCGGCAATCGCTTTATTTACGGTAATTTTTGTGGTTGCAAGCATGGTTGTATTAAACAAATTTTTTAAACACAAAACCGAAGTTTTAGCACCTCAAATGCTTTCATTTTCACTAAAAAACAATAATCAGGTATTAGAAAATATTAAAAACTTAAAAGAAATCCGAATTTTTTCTGCAGAAAAATATTTTTTGGATAAATTCAATAAAGTTCAGCGAGAAAATAACAACGTGATTTTCAAAAACACTTTCTACGCAAGTATTCCACCATATTTGGTTGAAATAATTTTGGTCATATCTTTAATTATTTTGGCAGGCTTGATTACGCTCAAAAACTACGGTGATTCATCAAAAATTATTGCATCTTACGGCTTAATTTTGGGTATCGTGTTTAGAATCGCACCGTCTTTGAACCGAATACAAGTGGCATTGAATCACATGAACAGCTCAAAAGACTTGGTAAAAAAGATGAATGACGAATACGAACAAAACCATTTTGACGCTGTTTCAAATGTTACTAACAATAATGATAGTCTTGAATTTAATGAAAAAATAAAATTTGAAGATGTTTCTTTTGGGTATAGAGAGAATGTTTCGGTTATTAAGGATTGCTCATTTGAGATTAAAAAAGGTGAATTTGTTGGCATAATTGGTTTGTCAGGTGCAGGCAAAACAACTATGGCTGATATTTTAATGGGTTTGTTGCCTGTAAATTCGGGTAAAATTACGGTAGATAATGAAGAAATTACAGAAAAAAATATAAATGCTTTTAGAAATTTAACAGGATATGTGCCACAAGAGGTTAATTTGTTGGAAAACAGTTTTAAAAACAATGTGGCATGGGGTCAAGATGAAAAAAACATTGATGATGAATGTGTTATAGAAAGTTTAAAACTTGCACAGTTGTATGATTTTGTACAAGAAAACGGCGGAATAAATTCAGTAATTAGGGGCTTGTCACAAGGTCAAAAACAACGCTTGATGATAGCAAGAGGACTTTATAAGAACCCTGAAATTTTGATATTTGATGAGGCGACTTCTTCGCTAGATGTTGAGACTGAACATGAAATTACAAAAATGTTAACAAGTTTGAAAGGAAACAAGACCTTAATTGCGATAGCACATCGACTTTCGACATTGAAGGAATGTGACAAATTGATATATCTTAAAGACGGTGTTATTGTTGATGTTGGCACATTTGAAGAACTAGAAAATCGACATGAAGATTTCAAAAATTTAATAAAATTATCACAAATTTAGAAAAATTTTATAAAAAAGACTTTACAAGAAAAAAAGTCTTTGATATAATGGATTTACAAATATTCCTCAGTAGCTCAATGGTGGAGCAACCGGCTGTTAACCGGTAGGTTGTTGGTTCGAGCCCAACCTGGGGAGTATTTTTTTAGTAAAAAATAAGCGCCGAAGGCAAAGCCTTCGGCGCTTATTTTATAAACTTATCCAATTTTTTCTGTTTCTTCTGGGGTGGATTTAAACATTCCGAGTAACTTTGACGTTATATCTTTGAATGAAAATTCATTATCATCTTTAACGTCAATATTTTTATCAGTAAGGAAATTAAAGTTGTTTGAGTCAAACTTTTTACCTTCAGTTTCTTTTAGAGTTGCACTATTAAAATCTACAACAGGAGCACCATTTGCACCCTTTTGAACAATAGAGCCTGCCTCACCAGACTGAATCATTTTTTGCAATTGAGCGGCTTGTTTGGTTGTTAATCCTAGAAAATCATTTGAATTAAAATCCATGGGCGACACCTTAAATTACACATAATTACACAAGTATTGTCGACCTATAATCCAAATTTCTTTAGTAAATAAACCAAAATATTAACTTCTTGTTACAAAGCAATCCCTAAATATTCCAAAACTGTCAAATTTTCAGCATCAATTGGTGTGCTATCGACATTAAGTTTTGCAAGTTGAATGTTCTCTTTGTTCGTTCCATGATAATCGCTTCCACCTGAAATTAGCAAGTTATTTGAGTTTGCACAATTAATCAAAAATTTTACTTCTTCAAGTGTATAACGAGAATAGTAACATTCAAGCCCTTTTATGCCATAAGCAATCATCTTTTCTAAACGTGGCATAAATTTTTCGTGTGCAATATGTTTTTCTCCCTCTCCACCTAATGGGTGCGCCCATACAGGAATTCCACCAGATGTAACAATCGCATCTATTGCTTCTTCTATACTAAAACGGGTATTACCTGTTTTAATTCCGTCTAAATATTTTTGCATAGCTTCAACATTAGTTTTCGCCATTTTACGTTTCACAAGCAAGTTTGCAAGATGAGTTTTTACAACGCTTTTGCGAGAATAAAGCCAATTGAGTTCATCATTAGTCAAATCAATATGCAAAACATTTTTTATGTAATCAAGTCTGGTTTCCAACTTTTTACGACGAAGCTCTTTGCCTTTTTGAATAAGTGCGTTAAGTTTTTCGTCGGCTGGATTACAGTTAAACCCTAGAATATGACATTTTATATCACCAGTTTGGCAAGTAAGTTCAATACTTGGAATAAATTTTATATTTTCTGGAATATATTTTGTAATTTCTATACAGCCAGCAATTGTGTCATGATCAGTAAGTGCAAAAATTTCAAGGTTTGCTTTTTTAATTTCTTTTACTAAGTTTTCGACGCTGTCGCTACCGTCAGAATTGTTGCTGTGTACGTGTAAATCTGCCACTTTCATACTAAAATTATAACATAAAAAGCAGTTAAACAATGTTTAATATTTTGGTTAAAAAACTATTGTTTTTATATTTTTTTGCTATAATAAAGTCTATATTTTATTGGAAATATCAAGAATTTTATGGAAAAAATACAAGGTACAAAAAAATACGCATTAAAGACATTCCTATTCGTTTTGGGCATGTTCATAAGTTGCTATGGCATTGCGATGACAACAAGAGGTGATTTAGGAACATCTCCAATTTCTTCACCTGCTTATGTTACATCACTTGTAAACCCTAAAATCACTTTTGGAATGGCGACTTTTGTATTGAACGCTTTATTCTTGTTAGGTCAAATTTGTATTTTAAGAAAGAAATTCCCACTAATTCAGCTTGTACAATTACCGATTGCGTTTTTGACAGGTGTTTTTATGGATTTGAGTATGTATTTAACAAGTATGCTACATTCAGGCGCATATTGGTGGAATATGACTCTTGTAATTGGTGGATCTTTAATTTTAGGTTTAGGACTTGCAACAACTATTTATGCAAACCTAACATATATGCCAGGTGACGGCTTGGTAAAAGTTATATTTGAAACAACAGGTTGGAATTTTGGTAAAATCAAAGTTTCATTTGATTCAACATTGGTTCTTATAGCTTTGGCTATAAGTGTTGTAGGTGTACATTCAATTGTGGGCTTACGAGAAGGTACTTTAGTTTCTGCATTAACAGTTGGCTTTTTTGCTGATATGTTTTTGCGAATCATGCAATACAAGAAAGAGGACTCTTAGCAATGCGACCATACCTATTTTTGTTAGTTACAATCGTTTTTGACATACTTGGAACAACTTGTTTGAAGTTATCCCACGGGTTTACGATATTATTACCAACGATAGGTGTGATTATATTTGACGTATTGCTTTATACATCTTTTGGACAAGTGTTAAAATATTTTGACATGAGTACAGCTTATGCATTATGGAACGCTCTTGGCATAGGTTTAATCGCAGTAGTAGGCTTGTTCCTATTCCACGAACCATTTAATGCCGTAAAAGTTATTTCATTAATCTTGATTACTATTGGTTGCGTCGGTTTGCAGTTGGCTTAGTTCATCATCTGCTTTAACTTCTTCTTTCACATTTGCAGATTTGTAAATGTCTGCTAAAAGCGTGTAAAGCATTGATAAAAAGATGTAATGAATACAAGCTACAACGACTGTAACTGTTACTGATAGAAGAATTAAGACAGTTCCTGTAACGGCAATTGCTATTTGAGGTAGTGCTTGCGCAACAAACAAAGCGCCATAATTTAAGGCAATATTAATTGCAAATACAACAGTAATTATTACTAAAAAGATTAAACCTAAAACTATTAGAGTTAGAGCTGTATCCTTGAATTTTTTGAAAAAGGGTTTAAAAATTAAAAACCAATTAAAAGTATCTTTGATTGAATATTTATCTGCAAATTTTACGTTCATAAAAGTAAACAACAAAACACAAAATAGTGCCAAAATTGCAGTTACGCAAAACATTACAGGGTTTGTTAGAAGAATTTTAGGATTATTAAACCCTTCAACGGGAAATTTTGTAATAAGTGCCGCTGCAACTAAAACTCCTGAAATGATTATCCCTGCAATAATTGTATTTGTAATTAATGCAATAAACAACTTCATACCAGTTTGAGCGGATAAACTGAATGTGTTTTCTTCACTTGATTCGTTAATTCTTGAATGTACAAAATTGATTACATAACCCAAAGGAATATATAAAATTACCGATGCGATTGTATAAATTTCCCATCTAAAAGGTAAATTGTTAGCGTTAGAAACAATTCCGCCAAAACTTGATAATAATGCGAAAAATACTAAGTATTTGCAGTAATTTTCTTGTTTAAATATATCTTTTAAAGTTTGTCCTAATTGAAGTTTCATTATTTTACCCCATATTTTTCTTTTAATTCATTTTCAATTTTTATAGCCGTTTTTGTTTTTGCTAAACCTGCTTGAGAGCTTTCCTTCAAAGTTGGTGACATAAGTTCGCCTATTTGCATCATAGCATCAACAACTTCATCAACAGGAATTTTGCTCTTTATCCCAGAAATTGCAAGCTCGTAACCTGTAACTGAGTGAATTGCTAAAAATGGATTACGTTTCACACAAGGAATTTCCACCAAACCCGCAACAGGGTCACAAGTTAAACCTAAAATATTTTTTAAAGTTAGCGCAATCGCATGCATAATTTGATTTACTGTACCGCCAAACATTTGAGTTAAAGCACCCGCACTCATCGCAGAAGCAACCCCACATTCAGCTTGACAGCCAGCAACAGCACCTGCTAAAGCTACTTTGTAAGAAATTATTGTTGCAATAGCACCTGCTGTAATTAGCGCATTAATTTGAGTATTTTCATCAAATTCGTATTCTTCTGAAATTGCAATTAAAACAGAAGGAATAATTCCACAAGAGCCTGCCGTTGGACAAGCTACGATTTTGCCCATACGCAAGTTTTCTTCAATCGTTGCAAGTGCGTAGGTTGTAATTTTTTCATAAGTTCTGCCAAAAATCGCAGGACGTTTTTTGTATCGTTCAGAAAGTTGTACACAATCATCACCGCATTGCTTGCTTATTGATTTTTCACGTGTGTTAGAACCTTTTCTAATAGCTTCTTTCATCGCATCTAAAGATTTTTTCACCTTTAAACGAACCTCTTCAACAGAAATCTCAGAAAGACGAGCTTCACGCTCTTGAAAAACTTCGTAAATAGCTTTATGTTGCTGTGAGCAAGCTAATTCCAAATCTTTAAATGTTCTAATATCCTTAATCATGTTTAGTTATCCAATTTTGCTATACGTCTTACAAAATAAATATCTGGTATATGTTTAATTTTTTCAATTACACTGTAATCTAATTCCCCATCTAAACAAATACACATTGAAGCATCTTCACCTTTTGCGTTACGTTCACAAATAAGCGAAGCGATATTTATTTGATGAGTCTGAATTATACCAGTAACCTTAGAAATCATGCCTGCCATATCCTTGTAACTCAAAATCAAAGAGTTGTAATCGCCTGCAAGATTTACTGAAAAATCATTAATCTTTGTAATTCTAACATTACCAGCACCAACGGAATCACCAGAAATGTGCATATCTTGTTTGGTGTCCTCAAACCAAAAATCGACAGAGTTTGGGTGACGGTTAAAATCTTCCCTGTATTCAAAATGATACTCAACCTCTTTAGCTTCTGGCAAATCGAATACGTTTTTAATTCTTACATCATCAACCCCAAAACCTAAAACGCCAGCTAATAAACCTTTATCCGTACCGTGTCCAAAACCTGTTTTAGCGTAAGAATTGTATAATGTAAAAGTAACTTTTTTTATTGGGTTGTCATAAATATTTTTTGCTAATAAACCTAAACGAACCGCTCCAGCTGTGTGTGAGCTAGAAGGTCCAATCATAATAGGTGCTATTGCTTCAAATAAAGAACTTTGTTTCATAAATATACCAAATTAAAGTTAAATTCTATGGTGCCAAACTCCGCCTTGACGGTCAATTAAAGCATCATAAGCAGACCAAAATCTAAAAATGCCAGTTAAGCCTAAAATAGCGTGAGTAACGTCTTTTTCAACAGATTGTTCGTTGATAGCTTGACCAATTCCAGGCCATACTAAAAGAGAACAAGCACAAGCGCCAACGCTACGAGGTGAGATTTTGCCGTCTTTGCCATGTGTTCCTGCAAACACAGGTGTCATAAACATTGTCATAACCATTATTAATGACATTACAAACATCTTTTTCATTTTTATTAACTCCTTTTCAGATAATATCCTTTAAGTTATTCGCTAATGATTTTAAAATTTTAATTTTATCATCTTTTATGAATAAGTCATTTATATCATTTTCAAAGTTTTTAGGCAATACTTTACAAACTTTTAATGCGTAATTCTTTAATCTTTTTTCACCGCAATGCAAAATTTTGTTTTTCGCAAATAAAACATCAAAATAACTTGCTAAAAATGCTGAAATTCTATGATTTACGCTAATTAAATCGTCTCTTTTTATTGCTTTTTCTACTTGTTCTACAAAAGATGCAACAAGTTTAAAATTCAATAACGGCAAGTTCTTTGCGATAATATTCTTTTGCAATTCTTCTGGATATTCACCACTTACACACTCTTGCAAATTTTTGTACCAACCGTTTTTATCATAAAGAATTTCGGAATTTTTTACATTGAAAACAAAACAAGTTGTGTAACCGACGCATGCATTGTAATTTTTCCAAATCCAATTTATGTTACCTTCAATGTCAGAAGGTTTACGATACATGATATCAACCACTTTTGAATTATCTCGCAAAATCCACTCATCACCAGTTTCAAAATATTGATTGTTTATTTCAAATTTATCAGAAAATTTTTCTGCAATTTTTTGCCTAAACTCAACCTCAATAGGCTCATTTGAATAGATATAAAGATCATAATCTGACATTTCATCAGAAGAATTAGAACCTAACGAACCCGCTAAAGCAATCGCCTCAACGAGTTCGTTTTTCTTAAATTCTTCAACAATTTTTTCTAAAATTTTCATACTAAAATAAACCCAATTTCCCTTGTAATGTTGAATTACTCGTCACAAGAATCTTGAGGCATTTCGTGTTTTATACCTAATTTCTCTTGAATTTCCTTGATTTCATACGTCATACGTTGAATTTTACACTTCACAGGGTCTGGAATACGGTTATGCATAAGTGTTCCGTTTTCATCGTAATATTTTTGTTTAACAATTCGTCCTGGAACGCCTACAACAGTGGCAAAATCTGGTACATCTTCAACTACTACTGAACCTGCGCCAACTCTTACGTGATTTCCAAGAGTAATATTACCCAAAACCTTTGCGCCTGCGCCAACAATTACACCGTCCATTAAAGTTGGGTGACGTTTACCCTTGTCTTTACCTGTTCCACCCAAAGTCACTTGTTGATATATCAAAACATCATTACCAATTATCGTAGTTTCGCCAATTACAACGCCTTCACCGTGATCAATAAAAAATCTTTCGCCAATTTCTGCCCCTGGGTGGATTTCAATTCCCGTCAAAATTCGCATTATAAATGAAATAAATCTCGGAACAAACGGGATTCTCCATTTATAAAGTTTATGCGACAACCTATGCGCCAAAAGTGCGTGTAGTCCTGGATAGCAAAAAATAACCTCTAAAATATTATTCGCTGCTGGGTCTTTTTCGTAAATTGTTTTTATATCATCTTTTATGTGAAATATCGCTCTATCAAGCATTAGCTAAATAACTCCGTAGATAAATATCTTTCACCAAAGTCACACATTACAGTAACAATAAGTTTATCAGGGTTTTGTTCTGACAATTTTAATGCAGCTGCAAGGTTTGCACCTGATGAAATACCTGCCAATATACCTTTATTTTTTGCTAAATATTTAGCTTTTTCAATAGCCTCATCGCCTGATATTGTCATAACTCCGTCTAATTTACCGTTTTTGTAAATTTCTGGAACAAAGTTTGCACCAATACCTTGAATTTTGTGTGGACCTGCTTTACCTTCAGTTAACAAAGGACTTTCTAAAGGTTCTACACCAAAAACTTTTACGCTAGGTTTCAAATCCTTTAAGCCTTTTGCAACACCTGTTGCAGTTCCGCCAGTACCGATACCAGCTACAAAAATATCCACTTTTCCGTCTGTATCTTCAAAAATTTCTTTTGAAGTTGTTTCAATATGTGCCAAAGGGTTTGCCATATTCGCAAATTGCATTGGCATAAACGAATTTTTATATTGCTTTGTAAGTTCTTTTGCCTTATCAACAGCGCCTTGCATACCTTGTTCTTTTGGAGTCAAAACAAGTTCTGCGCCGTAGCCTTGAATCATTTTACGTCTTTCAATTGACATACTTTCTGGCATTACAATAATAATTTTTAAGCCCATAACAGCACAGCACATAGCCAACCCAATACCTGTATTACCGCTTGTTGGTTCAATTACAACTGTATCTTTGTCAATTAAGCCTTGTTTTTTAGCTTCATTTAGCATATAAAAAGATGCTCTATCTTTTACCGAGTGCGAGGGATTTAAAAATTCTAATTTTAGTAAAATATTGTCGTTATATTTTACCATAGGAGTTTTACCAATTAATTCCAACACATTTTCGTAAACTTTCATTTTTCTACCTCACTACTTTTGCGAATTTTCTCTTTCCTGCTTGCAAAATACCTTCTTTTTCCACTAAAAAAGTAGGTTCTGCAACTTTTTCACCTTCAAATTTAACGCCACCGCCTTGAATTAGACGTTTGCCTTCGCCCTTAGATTGAATAAACTTTAATTCTAATAACAAATCTAGAATATTTTGACTTTCAACGAGTTTGTATTCTGGAATATCCTCTGGAATACCTTTGTTTGAAACAACATTAATAAATGCTTCTTGAGCTTTATCTGCGCCGTCTTTGCCATGATATTCTTCTGTAATAATGTGTGCCAAACGTAATTTTAAATCACGAGGATTGCACGCATTATTTTCTAAATCGTCATGAACTTTTTTAATTTCATCATTTTCTAAATCTGTTAAAAGTTCGTAGTATTTCAAAATTAGAGTATCAGGAATACTCATAATTTTACCAAACATATCATTTGCACTATCAGTTAATGAAATACAATGTTCTGGGTAAGATTTACTCATTTTAACAACACCGTCTGTACCTTCTAATAGTGGCAATAACATTACTAATTGAGGATATTTTCTACCATAAGCAGTTTGAATATCACGTCCTAAAAGAGTGTTAAATCTTTGGTCTGTACCACCAAATTCAATATCAGCATCAATTTCATAAGAATCATAAGCCTGCATTAATGGGTAGAAAAATTCGTGAATAGCAATTGGCTTACCTTCTGAATATCTTTTTGCGAAATCATCACGAGTCATCATTTGAGCAACAGTAACATGCGATGCAAGTTTTAACATATCAGTAAAACTTAATTTATGTAACCAATCAGCGTTATTTGTAACTTCAACATCAGTTACATCAATAACTTTAGAAATTTGTTCAAAATATGTTGCCGCATTTGCGTCAACTTGTTCTTTTGTCAATGCTGGTCGAGTTTCCGATTTACCAGAAGGGTCACCAACCATTGCTGTTGCACCACCAACAATTAAAACGATTTTGTGTCCTAATTTTTGGAACTCTCTTAATTTACGCATTACAACAGTATGTCCTAGATGTAAATCCGGACGAGTTGGGTCCATACCCAATTTTATGCGCAATGGTTTATGATTATCATGCGAATATTGAAGTTTTTGAGCAAGCTCCATAACTCCGCCTGGAAGAATTTCACAACTTCTGCCGATTTTTTCTGCTTGATCAATAAATTCTTGTCTAATTTCTGTCATCGTTATCCTCATAAATTAATGTATTTTACTCAAACATAATTATAACAGAAAAAAACTTAATAAAACTTATAGTTTTTAAGAAATTTTCTAAAGTTTTAAAAAAAATTGTCGATAATAAAAATGCCACTTTAAGAGAGGAGGGTCGCCTATGGTCGAAGCAGTATCAAAAGTAACTTCTACAAGACAAACAGAGGCTGTTGCATCTGGAAAAGAAAAGGTAGAAAAGAAAGCTCAAAAAGAAGAAACTCAAAAAGCAAAAGAAAATGATAAAGTCGAAGAAAAAAAATCCAATAGATCAACAATGGATAGAAGCAAAGTCGATAGACTTGTTCGAGAATATATTGAAAAGCTAAAAGAGGATAATGATTATCCTGTTGTTCAAGACAAATTGGATAAATGGCTTTTGACTTACGATATTGACAAATTTTTGAAAACTTATCCAGATATTTATTCTGAAATGGATTTGAGAACAATTATGTATAACGAAACTATTTCGTATCTATAATTAAATTTAGACAAAAAAGGCGCTGAGCGTACGCTCAGCGCCTTTTTATAAACTTACCAGTTATAAAAATTTAGACTTATATTCTTACAGTATTAAAACTTGTAGACTTAATTTATGAGAACAATTGGAATGACTTACTAATATTGTCACTAATTAAAGATTTTACTGAGTCATATTCAGTCTTTAATGCTGAGTGTTCAGTGTCCATTTCTTTCATTTGTTGGTCTAACTTCTTTTCTTTTGTATTAATTTTTGCAGTAGATGCATTGTATTCAGCCTCTGCTTTTGCTAAGTTTTCACTGTACGATTCAATACCTAATGAAACATTGCCTGAAACGGAAGTCTCTTTCCAGCTGTCATCTGTTTTTTCTTCTAAAATAAATTGACCGCTTTCAATTGCCTCATACAACCAATTAGGATCATTTGCAACACTATCATCAAAAGCAAATGCACCGTCAAAAGATTTTGTTTGACCGTCTGATGCTGTTGTTGAAGCATCAAACATGTCGTTAAACATTTGAGTATAATAATCAATCTCTGATTGGCTGATTACTCCTGCATTTATAAAATCTCTATATGGGTCGTTAGGGCCATATAGACCTGTTTTTTGAGTACCTGTCTTGTCATAAGCACCTACCCAAGACATTTCACCTGTTGTCATTTGCAAAACGAATGTATAACCAGCTTCTTTTTTTCTAGCTTCTTCTGTTGGAAGTTTTCCACAGAAACTGTCTTTATTATTGTTATAAGAAAGTGAATTTTTATAATTTTGATATACTGATTTTGATACAATAGTCTTTCCGTCAGTACGTTTCAATCTCAAATTAGAACCGGCTTTAGACAATTCGTTGATAGTCAAATTAACTTTTACAGCTTGACCTGTAGAATAATCAGTTCTAGTCAATTTGCTTGCATTTAAAGCATTTGTGTATTTTGTAGCGACTTGTTCAGACTCATCTGCAAGTCTAATTTTTGTATTAGAAATTTGTTGAGAGCGTAACTCAATATCATTCATACGAGATGTTATAGATAATAATCTAGCTTGTGATGCTGACATTCCCATAATTTTGCTCCTTTTACATTCCTTACATTGCCATTATCGGCATAAACGCATGTATTCTTGAGAGTTTTAAAGATTTTGTTACATTAGTTTACACAAGAAGTTATTTTTCTTATTCCTTCATAACTGTACAGATATGTTATTTTATGATATTATATTTTTACAAAGGGGTAGTTCCTATCACTCCTTCCACACACGTATTTACTAAGAATTGGTGGAAAGGAGGTGATAAAAATGAGTAAAGAATCAATAAAAAGTGCCATCAAGGTACTGATAGCACTTTTAAACTTAATTGTTCTTTGCTTATAGGGGACTAAGCCAAGCCTTAAAGAAGTTGCATTTCTTTAGGGCTTGCCCCTATGTTTATATTATTTACGATTTTTCAATTTTTGTCAACCGTTTAGCCAATTACGGGAGCAACAAATGTTCTTGCTGCAAGGTCTTTGTCTAACATCAACAAGGCTTTTTTGTCTTCGCCAATTAATCTTAATGTTGCTAAAACACCGCCTACATTTGATTCTTCTTCAACTTGTTCTTTCAAGTACCAATCTAAGAATGACAATGCAGCTCTGTCTCTAACTTCGTCTGCTACGTCCATTAAGTGGTTAATTCTTGAAGTTACAAATTCTTCGTGTTTTAAAACTTGTTCGAAAATTTCTAACGGAGTTTTGCCTTCAACTTCTGGTTTGTCGATAGCTAAAAGTTCAACCCTGCCACCACGTTCCAAAACGTAATCATACATACCCATTGCGTGAGCTTTTTCTTCTTGAACTTGAACGTCCATCCAATTTACAAAACCTTGCAAATTCATTTCTGAAAATCTTGATTTCATATCCAAGTATAAATATGCTGAGAACAATTCCTTGTTAATTTGTTCATTAAATTCTTTTTCCATTTTTTCGTTTAACATAATTCAACCTTCCTTTTATTCTTCTTTTAAACAATCTTCGCAAATTCCGTGCAAAATCACATCATAACTTGTAACCTTGCAATGCATTTCATTTTCTGTTTTCTCCAATATATTTGGTGCAACATTACTAGAAACATCAAAAATACGCTTGCACTTGTCGCACATCATGTGATAGTGTTCGTGTGTATTGTGATCAAAATGAGCTTTTTGCTCAAGACCGTCAATTTTTTTTATAACTCCACCCTCTGCCATTTTATTAAGGTTTCTGTAAACCGTCGCTACACCTAAAGTTGGGTAGACTTCTCTAATTCTATCACACAAATATTCCGCCGTTGGATGAACAACATTGTCCTTCAACGCCTTTAAAACAATTTCTTTTTGAGCCGAGTAATTCATATTTTTCCTTAGAAACTGATAACTATTATCAAAATTATTATTTCACTAAAAAATTTTAAAGTCAAGCTGTCAGGCAATGCCTGACATACAAGTTATCAAAAAAATATTTATTTGATTCTAAATTTTTATAATGTATAATCTCACTAAATAAATTAACATTGAGGTATTTATGAAAAAATTAGTAATATGTTTTTTATTAGTAACTGTTTTTTGTCTAAGTAGTTCTTGTGCTTTTGCTGAAGCGTTCATGAAAAAAGCATTAAATTCTTGGATTGGATACTCTATTAATGATGTAATTAATAGTTGGGGATATCCAAATGAAGAAAAGAATATTGCAAATAAACATTTATTTTATTGGTACACAAACTCTACAATATATGTTCCTCCAAGTACAACTAGCACATTAACACCTAATCTTTATAATTCAACCATAACTACAACAACAAGCGGGGGTTATACAGTGAATAGTTCTTGCAATAAAATTATTGAAGTCAATAAAGAAAATAAAGTCGTGGCTTGGCAATATAACGGAAATTCTTGTCCTAGTTTCTATTTTACAGGTAAGAAACTTGTAAATCCCCAAAATAACGAATGGTTGATTAAAAAGAAGTTAAAAAATAAAAGTAAAATTTAAGTAGGTCAGGCATTGCCTGACATATAGAAACTTTTGTAATAAAATTAAAAACATGGATTACAAACGTATTTTTATTGAAAATTCTTTAATTTTTATAACTGTCGTTACAAAAGACAGGAAGAACATTTTAATTGATAACATATCGTTTTTACGAAAAGCATTTAAACTAGCAAAAGAAAAATACAAATTTGAAATTATTGCTATCATTGTTAATCCAAATCATTTTCACATGATAATAAAACCAGATAAAATTGAAGAATATCCTAAAATCATAGGTTTTATAAAAAGTTCATTCACAAAACTTTCTAAAATAAAATATACACTAAGCATTAACAACAGAGAAGCAAATATTTGGCAAAGACGATATTGGGAACATACCATTATCAATGAAAATGATTTACACCGTCATCTTGATTATATTCATTTTAATTCAATGAAACATTATTCCATACCACCAAAAGAATGGAAATATTCAACCTTTAAAAAGTATGTAAATAAGGGAGTTTATGAATTAGATTGGTGCAATTTTGATAATAAGTATGAAATTAATGAAATGAATTTAGAATAGCAAAGTATTTGTCAGGCAATGCCTGACTTTTTTAATAATTTTAATCGGCTATATTTTCTTTACTCAATTCCAAAAGGTGTGCAAAAATATCGTCACAATAACGTCTGTCGATTGCGCTAAATGGCAAAACAACTCCGCCGAATTGTTTTTCGACTGATTTTAAAACATTCAAAATCTTGTTTTTAGGCACATAATCCATTTTTGTAACCACTGTAAAAATAGGTATTTCGTATGCATTAACCCATTCACGCATTTGAATATCGTTTTTTTGTAGTTCATGCCTGCCGTCAACAAGTTGCACAAGAGAGCAAATTTGTTCACGATTCAAAAGATATTCTTCCAAATAGCGTTGCCATTTTGCCTGAGCCTCTTTTGAAACCTTCGCATAACCATATCCTGGAAGATCAGCAATCATAAACTGTTCTGAAAAGTTAAAAAAGTTTATCAATCTTGTTTTTCCTGGAGTATTTGAAGTTTTAGCCAATTTTTTGTTATTGCTCAAACAATTAATAAAAGAAGATTTACCAACATTTGAGCGACCTAAAAGCGGAAATTCAGCAAGCGTGAAATTCGGGCATTGGCTTAATTTTTCGGCACTTATTATAAACTTAGCGTTGATCTGTCTTGACATTTTTTAAATTCTTTATTTTCTTTTTTCATGTAGCGTTTGTCGATTTTAGCCAATTTTTTTTCAAGTTTAACAATTTTTTTGTTCATTTTCTTGATTTTTCTTGGCTTAATTTCTAACCCTGCAACAACTTTGTATGCATCAATTGCCTCAACATAATGTTTTTGTTTTTCGCACAATTTTGCGCTTAAAAGAGCTGCATCATAGTTTGTTGGGTTATAATCTAGAGCTTTTAGAGCATATTCTCTTGCAAAAACTCTGTTTTTATCCTTTTTTTGGAAGAATTTTGCATCTTTGTACAAAGACTCTGATTGACGCTCCATGTTCATAATGTAATTCAAATTATGAACAGCTTCTTCGTTTGTTGGGTCAACTATAAGAGCCTTTCTTAGAACATCTTTTGCACTTGGGTAAAATTTATCATAAGTCAAAATTTCAGCCACATACAAATAATCATCTAAACTTTCAGCAAATACAACCGATTTTTCAAAAGTTTTCTTTGCCTCTTGATACTTGTTCATTGCGTAATACGCATCGCCCTTTGCTAATAGGTCATTCAAACCTCTGACAGGGGCTTTTACAATTTTATCTAATGTTTCTTGAGTAGCTTTTTCTTGGTTTGTAAGTTTTGCCATTTTTAATTTTGCAAGATACAAATCTAAATCGTTAGGGTTCGCTTGAAGTGCCTTTTCAATGTTGTTATAAGCAGTTTGCAATTCCTTTTTGTTAGCAATTACACTCTTGCTTGCAGTATCTCTAACTTGTGCAAAATAAGCGTTTGCCATACCTTTTAAAGCATCTGCATTGTAACCTTCAACACCTACAAGTGATGAATAATATTTTAAAGACTCATTATAATCACCCTTCAACAAAGATAATTCGCCGACCTTTAATTTTACTGAGTATTGTGCAGGATTTACTGCCAAAGCTGATTTCAAACTTGCAATAGCAAGTTCATTATCAAATCTGCGTTCATAAATTTTTGCCAAATTAACGTATGGTTTTGTGTTTTCTGGTTTTAAAGCAATTGATTTTTTGAAAGACTCAATTGCAGCTGCTTCGTTACCTTGTTTTTTAAGTATTTCTCCTCGTAAGTTGTATGCAACAGAAGAATTTCCCTTAATTCTTAACGAATGGTCTAAAGCATCTAAAGCCTTAGAATATCCAGATTTTTTATCGTAAACCTGTGCTAAATGAAAATATGCAGTTGAACTATTTGGATTTAGTGAAATTGCTTTCATAAAGCGTTTTTGAGCCAAATCGTGATTACCTTGTAAATAATCTACGGTACCTAAATTATCAATTGCGGTTGCATAATTTGGGTCAACTTCTAACGCTCTGCCAAAGTATTGACGTGCTTTGTTCCAATTTCCTGTGTTTAATTCAATTACACCTAAAGCGTTATAGGCTTGATAATATCTAGGATTGATAATTAAAGCAGTATTAAACTCATTTTGTGCACGCTTTAAAAGTTCTTCTGATTTTTCTCTGTATTCCATATCAGAACTAGCTTGTCGCTTAACAAGTAAAACACCTTGAGCGTAATGAAGATTGGCATTTTTTGAGAATTTTGGTAAATATTTATTTAATTGAGATTGCGCAACATCAAATTTATCTTGTTTTACAAGTGAAATGATATAAAGTGAACGAGCGCTAATGTCGTTTGGATTTTTCTTTAGTAAATTATTCAAAAGTCTGTCAGCTGCTGCATAATTACCGTAATCAATCATCTTGTCAATATCGTTATAAGTTTTTGCAATTTGAACTTTTACAACTTTTTGAGTAGTCTTAGGTGATTTTCTAGGTTTTGCTTGAACATCTGCATAAAAACCGCTTGCAACAAGCCCAATAACTGCACTTGTAATAACCAAAGTTTTGCTTAATCTCATTTCTTATCCTCAATTTTGTAAATTATTTCTAAATTATACAAAAATATTGTATAATAGCGCTAACAAAAAAAAATCGTGCGTAAGTAGGAATATTATGTCACTAAATAAAGAGTCAAAAACATATTTAGAAGATTATAAAACATACCTTTTGGTTGAAAAAAACTTTTCAAATCATACAGCAAAAGCGTATTATTCTGATGTTATGAGCTATTTGTTATGGCTTGATGACACTTCCTGCTTGACGGTTAATTTTGCAAAAGTTAGAGAATATTTGTATTTTATTCAAAAATTCAATTACAAAAAGACTACTTTAGCCCGCAAAATTGCATCAATCAGAACATTTTATAAATACCTATATAGAGAACGATTAGTTGACACAAACCCAACAACCAACCTTAGTGCCCCTAAGCGACCAAAATCCTTGCCAAAATTTTTAACAACAGAAGAAGTTGAAAAAATTATGAACGGCATAAAAATTGATACGCCAGCAGGATACAGAAACCGCACTATACTTGAACTTTTATGGGCAACAGGTATGCGTATTTCAGAACTTAGCGGACTTAATTTCGGCGATTTAAACTTGGAAAACAACGAGATTACAGTTTTTGGTAAAGGCGCAAAGGAAAGAATTGTCCTTATATCAGATAAAGCAAAAGAATATTTAGAAAGTTATATTAATACAGCCAGACCACTTGTTGCAAAAGGCTTTCCACTTGAACCAATCACTGATTCTACACCCGTTTTTATAAACAATACCGGTTACCGTTTACAGAATAAAACGGTTAGAAATGTTATAAACAGTGTGGTTGAAAGCATTGAGCTTCCAAAACACGTTACGCCACACATGTTTCGTCATAGTTTTGCAACACATTTGATTGAAAACGGTGCAGATTTGAGAGTTGTACAAGAACTTTTGGGACATGCCAGCATATCAAATACACAAATCTACACACATGTATCAACAAAACACTTGCAAGACGTATTTGAACACGCCCACCCAAGAGCCTAGTTTATTGAGTTTCAGATGTTTTATAGTATGCAAAATTAGGCACAAAAACAACTTTACAAAACTTCTTAATCTGTAAACCTTTACCCGTCTGTAAATACCAAAAACATTCAAAAATTAAATACATCAAACAGATTAAATTTTGTTAATAATTCTTCCATGCCTCAAAAATTTTTGCTATAATGTTTGTATAGTATTTAAGGAATGTGATGTGTAATTCATCGGCAGGTCCGAAGCCGTAATAGCCGGCACTTAAGTAGTATGATATACCTCAGGGACAGGAATTCGGGAATACAGTAAAAAGAGCATAGAAATTTATCCTATTTCTGCCTTCTTTTCGTAAAAAAGGAGATTAATTAATGCCACAATTAGACAATGGAAAAGTTGTACAAATTAACGAAGAATCTGCATCAAAAATAACAAAGCCGAAATCACTAAATGCAGTAAAACCCGTTAGTAAAATAGTAGAAATCGCATCAAAACTAGCTGTAAATAATGTAAAAGTTATCAAAAAAGACGGCACAAAAGAAGATTATGATGTTCAAAAAGTAGTTAAAGCAGTAAAAAAATCAGCTGCTAGAATGCTTGTTGACTTTACAGATAAAGAATTAGAAGACATTTGCAATTACGTAAATTGGAGTGTTTTAGATTCACGCCAAACAGAAATTGAAATTTTCAAAATGCACTGCATCGTAGAAAACGCATTAGAAAACGTAAATCCAAAAGTTGCAAAAAGTTACAGAAACTATCGTGACTACAAAATCGACTTTGTAAATATGCTAGACAAAGTATATCAAGAAAGTCAAAGAATTATGTATATCGGAGATAAAGAAAATTCAAACTCTGACTCTGCGTTAGTTTCAACAAAGCGTTCATTAATTTTCAATCAATTGAACAAAGAATTATACAAAAAATTCTTTTTAACAGTACCAGAATTACAAGCAACACGTGACGGATATATCTACATTCACGATATGTCAGCAAGACGTGACACAATGAACTGCTGTTTATTCGACGTTGGAAACGTATTAAAAGGCGGTTTTGAAATGGGTAACTTGTGGTACAACGAACCAAAAACATTGGAAGTTGCTTTTGACGTAATTGGTGACATTGTAATGGCAGCTGCAAGCCAACAATACGGTGGTTTTACAGTTCCAGAAGTTGACAAAATTTTAGCTCCATTTGCTCAAAAAACCTTCAACAAGAATTACCAAAGATATGTCGATATGGGTGTTGACTCACAAAAAGCTAAAGAAGAAGCAATTAAAGATGTTGAAAAAGACTTACACGATGGTTTCCAAGGCTGGGAATACAAATTCAACACAGTAGCATCTAGTCGTGGTGATTATCCATTTATTACAATGACATTAGGTCTTGGTACAGAAATGTTTGAAAAAATGGCATCAAAAATGATGTTAAAAGTAAGACAAGAAGGTCAAGGCAAAAAGAACAATAAAAAACCAGTATTATTCCCTAAAATCGTATTCTTATACGACGAAGAACTTCACGGCAAAGGTGGAGAATTAGAAGATTTGTTTGATGCAGGTGTTGAATGTTCTAAAAAATCAATGTATCCAGATTGGTTATCAATGACAGGCGAAGGCTACATTGCAAGTATGTACAAAAAATACAAACGAGTAATCTCTCCAATGGGTTGCAGAGCATTTCTTTCACCTTGGTACGAAAGAGGCGGAATGAAACCTGCAGATGAAAACGATAAACCAGTATTTGTTGGTAGATTTAACATCGGCGCTATTAGCTTACACTTACCAATGATTTATGCTAAAGCACAAAAAGAAGGTAAAGATTTCTATGAAGTTCTTGATTACTATATGGAAATGATTAGAAACTTACACAAACGTACTTACGATTATCTTGGCGAAATGAGAGCGTCAATTAATCCTCTTGGCTTCTGCGAAGGTGGTTTCTATGGCGGTCACTTAGGTTTACACGACAAAATTAAACCTATTTTGAAATCTTCAACCGCATCATTCGGTATCACAGCATTGAATGAATTGCAAGAATTACACAATGGCAAATCATTAGTTGAAGACGGTCAATTCGCTTTAGAGGTAATGGAATACATTAATAACAAAGTAAACCAATTCAAAGAAGAAGATGGAAACTTATACGCAATTTACGGTACTCCAGCTGAAAACTTATGCGGTTTACAAGTTAAACAATTCCGTAAAAAATATGGCGTGGTTGAAAAAGTTTCAGACAGAGGTTATGTTTCAAACAGTTTCCACTGCCACGTTACAGAAAAAATTGGACCATTGGAAAAACAAGACTTAGAAGGACGTTTCTGGGAATTGATGAACGGTGGTAAAATTCAATACGTAAAATATCCAATCTCATATAATACAAAAGCTATAGAAACTTTGATTAAAAGAGCAATGGATAAAGGTTTTTACGAAGGCGTAAACCTATCACTTTCATACTGTGATGATTGCGGACACCAAGAATTGAATATGGACGTTTGTCCAAAATGCGGTAGCAAGAACCTAACAAAAATTGATAGAATGAACGGCTACTTGTCATATTCAAGAGTTAAAGGTGATACCCGCTTGAACGAAGCAAAAATGGAAGAAATTAAAGATAGGGTTAGTATGTAGCCACCCGAGCAGAGCAATGAGCGAAGCGAAAGGTGAACAACTAAAGCTATGTGAAACGCAAGCAAAATTTAATGGGTTTTGATTAAAAATCAAAACCCATAATTATAACAAAACAGAATTTGGAAAGAGATTAATGAATTACCACAATATTACAAAAGAAGATATGCTTAATGGCGACGGTTTAAGAACCGTACTTTGGGTTGCAGGTTGTAACCACAAATGTAAAGGTTGTCAAAACCCAATCACTTGGGACGAAAAAGGCGGATTACCTTTTGACCAAGAGGCTGAAGATGAGTTGTTTGAAGCGTTAAGAGTTCCAAGCATTTCAGGCATAACCTTCAGCGGTGGAGATCCATTGTTTCCAAATAATCGTTCAGAAATTTTCAGATTGATAAAAAAGATTAAATCAGAACTTCCAGAAAAGACTGTATGGCTTTATACAGGTTATTCTTGGGAAGATATCTGTGATTTAGACGGCATAAAAGATATTGACGTTTTAATTGATGGCGAATTTGTTCAAAAGTTAAACGATAATAACTTACATTGGGTTGGAAGCTCGAACCAACGAGTAATTGATGTAAAAAAATCAACAAAAAACAATGTCGTTTTACACGAATAAAAAATTTTGAAAGTATACAAAAAGGGCGGTGATGAAATCACCGCCCTTTTTAGATAAAAAATACAACCTTATATCATCTTTTACTGCAACACACGATACTTTTAATTATTCTCAAAACGCTTTTAATAAATATCATATATGTACATTTAATTAACATTATGATATAATCAACTCATGGGGCTAGCCTGTTTTCTAAAGAACTCCGACACAACATTTTAATTCCGATTTCGGTCGGTTGTTCCGAAAGAAAGGAGGTCACTATGGAAAATATCAATTTAACATTAATAATGATTTTTTTGATTTTATACATAACGAAAAATGGCGCTTCTCATAAGAGATAACGCCATTCCGACTTCTTTATACAGTTGATGGTAGCTGGAACTACCGCCCCTGTATTTATATTATAAACTATTTTTTTAAATTTTCAAGTGTTACAAATAAAGTATTTAACAAATTAAGCTAAAAAGTATAAATTCATATATGTACATTTAACAAATATTATGATATTATTTTTTCATGGGGCAATCCTATTTTCTTTAAAACTCCAGCACAACACAAAAACTTGGCTTCGGCTGAGAGTTTATAAGAAAAGGAGGTGATGTTATGAATGATATAAATATTAATTTATTAATATTATTTTTAATCATTTTCATAATAAAAAACGACACCCAACTAAAACGTTAGATGTCGCTTGACTTCTTAAATAGGATATGACAACGGCAATTGTCATGCCCCATACCTTTATTATAAACTATTTTTCAAATTTTTCAACCGCTAAAATTGTAAATTCATGTAAATATGCATGTTTCATAGAAAACATGTTTAGTATAAAATTATATCAACAAGTAAGGAAAGTTGGGTGTAAGTCCCTCGCTGGTCCGCAGCCGTTACAGTCGGAATGCTTATTTGTTTTCAACCTCGAGACAGGAATAGGGAATAAACTTGAAATGATTATTACCCCTTTCTGATTTATACAAGCGAAATAGCATACCCTAATGGAAGTGTATTTGCATTACCCGTATCGTTGAAAAATATACAAACTAGACTATCACATATAAGGAGAAATTATGAAATTATCACAAGTTGCTTTTCAAGCACCACAAGTAACACCAGCTCAACGCATGTCTAACCCTGTTAAATCTGCACCAAAAATGGCACTTAAAACTTTAGACAAAGATGTTTTTGAAAAAAGCCCTAAAAAAGAATTTACAAACGAAGATGCTATAGCTTTGATGAGAGAAGAGCTTAAAGATGCTATGAGCAAAAAAGAATTAGATGCGTATATGAAAAACCTTGATGACGCTTGCAAACAACTAGAAATAGAACCTAAAAACTTGCCAATCAACGAAGAACATCCTGGAAATTTGACTAAAGACCAAAGACTTCAAATTTTCACCTTGCTAAAATATGACTCCCTTTCAGAATTAGCTTAAGCCACAAAATTAGTGTTTATCGAAAAATAAGGAATTAGAAAAGAATGAAAATTAATAATATAGCCCCTCAATACTTTATAAACCATGTTCAAGCAACTTACAACAACAAAAAAAATGAAAACAAACAACCCGAACAGACATTCAATCAAAGCCCTAATGTAACCTCACCATTCAAGCAAGATGCCTTGTCGCATTTGGCTTTCTTGGGTATTCAAAACTTAAAATACACAGCAAACGTAACTTTCAAGGGCGATGCAAACAAAAAAGATAAAGGTTATATTCAAGTCTACACTGGTGACGGCAAAGGCAAAACAACAGCAGCTATGGGACTTGCACTTCGTGCGTTAGGTCAAGGCAAAAAAGTTGCAATCACAATGTTTACAAAAGGTGGCGATAATTATGGTGAAGTTAAAGCCTTCAATAAACTTCAACCAGATTTAAGAAAAAATCTTACCCTAAACCAAGCTGGGCTTGATAGAATTGTCTACACATCAAATCAGACAGAAAATGACAAAATTATTATGCAAAAGGGTTGGGAAGATGCTAAAAAGATTATCAACTCTGGTGAAACAGACGTTGTAATTCTTGATGAAATGAACATTGCAATAGATTTGAATATGATTGACGAAAAAGATGTTCTTGAAACAATCAAAAATAAACCAGAAAACGTCGAAATCGTTCTTACAGGCAGAAATGCGCACCAAAGTATTATTGATGCAGCAGACTTAGTTTCAAATATTCAACCTATTAAGCACTATTGGAACAAAGGTGTTAAGGCAAGAGAGGGTATTGAATATTAATTTTGATTTTTAAATCTTAACTTCAAATTAAATGTGCGAAATTTTTTATAAAAAATTTCGCACATTTTGTGAGGAAAATATGAAAAAATACGTAAATTTTGTTAAAAAATTATTTTTGCTCGTTTTTGTCCGTGTAAAAACGTACGTATTTTTACGTACGCTTTACTACGTACACGAAGCTGAAACGCATTGATTATTAAGGAATATACGCTCACTATTAGGTGGTATGACAGTATCAAAGCGGTTTTTGTCCTCTGCTCCACCTAATCCTAAGGGGTAAATGTGATAAAATTGCTTTCTTCAGCCCACAAGTTTTTCTCCTTTCTATACCGTTCGGTATATTTGTTTTAAAAATTTTTGTTAGCTGAAAATGCCGTGCATAAACTGTTTTACAAATTCATTAATGCTGTCTTGCTTCTTTAGCGCAATACACGTATTAATCAATCCAATAAAAGTCCATGCCAAGCGGGTTTCAGAGCCTTTCATGTTTCTGTGAATTCTTGCCATAGATTTAAACATTTTTTCAATAATCTGAAATTGAACATTATTTAAATCCTTAGCAATTCTGCTTAGGCTTCCGCAATCTGGGGCAAATGTTGCGTTTAGCACTATTTTGTAGAATTTTGGGTTTGCTTTTGCAAACTTCAAATATGCTTGTGCAACAGTCGTTAAGGTAAGTATAACATCCTTTTCGTACACTTTAGCATTTGGGGTATAATGTGCATTTTTGTCAAGCAAATCGTTTAATTTTTCATAATTAGCCTTCAAAACCTCTTTTAAAACACCTTCCTTGTTTCCAAAATGGTAGTATAAAGTTGGTTTTGTTATGCCTGATTTTTCGCAAAGAGCTTGAACACCTACGGCGTCATAACCCTTACTAGAAAACAAATCTAGCGCTATTGATAATATTTTATTTTTATTATCTGTCGTTTCCATAGCATGGATTATATACCGAACGGTATATGATTGTCAATAGGTAATTCATCTATTTAGAGGATTAAATTTTAAAAGTTATATTTTACAATGAGTATGTAAAAGAATAATCTGAGTAGGGGATTATTGGGGGATAGGAAAATGTCTTTAAGTATTAAATTTGTAAATGAATACGTTGATGAAGAATTTGAACCGCAAAATAACGGTGAAATCTCTGATTCTATTACTCAAAATTGGACAGAACAAGCGTTAGAGTGCTACCAATTAGGTTGCGATTGCTCAAGATGCTCTATTTCTAAAGGCAAATATTCTTTTGTTTGCCAAATGCCAAAAGTAGTAAAAATCTTGTTAAAAATGGGTAAACCTAGCTCTAGCACAAAATTAATGCATGCTTAGTTTGTGAATTAATTTTTGAGCTGCGTTTAGCATCAAATCTATACTTGTAGAGAATGGTGGAGCATAAGTTATATCGTCACCAACAAATTCTTGTAATGTCATTTTAGACAAAAGTGCTGAAGTAAGAGTATTTATACGCTTATCCACATCACCCGTGCCAATTCCTTGCGCACCTAAAATTCGGTTTGTTTTTCTATCCGCAACCAGTTTAAGTGTAATTCGCTTTGCATTTGGCATATAGCCTGCTTTATCATTTTTTTTAACTATCACAGAAACAGGATCAAAACCATATTTTTCAGCATCAGTTTCTGTTAATCCTGTCATCGACATTGTAAAATTAAAATATTTAGAAACCGCAGAACCTAAAACTCCCGTAAATTCTTCGTTTAAGCCCGCAACATTTATTGCACAGCAACGCCCTTCTTTGTTTGCGGTTGAGCCTAATGGAATCCAGCATGGCGCATCTGCAACTATATTATACTTTTCAACACAATCACCGCACGCATAAATATCTTGAAGATTTGTTTCCATTTTAGAATTTACTTTTATAGCGCCAGTTTCGCCTAGTATAATTCCTGCAGACTTTGCTAATTCTACATTTGGTGTTACTCCTATTGACAAAAGAACCATATCAGTCTCAATTTTTACTCCGTTTTTTGTAAGAACACTTTTCACTACATCATTGCCCTGTAATTCAGCAATACTGTCATTATCAATAATTCTAATACTTTCCAAATCTCTTTGTATAACATGCTTTTGAATAGCTTTTGACATGTCAGAATCAAAAATTGACATAATATTTTCACGACTATGAATTAACGTTGTCTGCAAATTTTGTCTTACAAAGGCTTCTAGCATTTCAATACCAATATACCCTCCACCTAGAATTACAGCTTTTTTACTTTGTAATATAGCTTGCTTAATTGCAAAACCGTCCTCTAAAGTCCGAAGTGTAAAAACATTTTTTAAATTAGTCTTATAAACTTCTGGCACAAAGGCTCTTGCGCCTGTTGAAATAATTAATTTATCATAAGTATCAGTAAATTCTTCACCTGTTTCAAGATTTTTAACAAGAATTTGTTTTATATTTGAATCAATTTTTTCTACATTATGTTTCAAATAAACGTGTATTCCACTATTTTCAAAGGCTTTGGGAGTTCGTACAACAAGGTTATTTATATCTGCAAAAGCACCACCAATATAATATGGCAACCCACATTCTGAATATGCAACATTTGTATCAGCCGTATATATAACCACTTCCCAATCTGGTTTTAAACGTTTTAATTTAGCCGCAGCCTTTGAACCTGCCGCAACAGCGCCTATAACTATAACTTTCATATCCAAAGTATAAAAAATAAATTATTTTATACATTCGACAGCTGGGTAAATTGAAGAATTTAAAAGCGCCACGAAAAACGAAGTTTTTCGTGGCGCTTAAAAAATACTTTATATTAGACACTATGTTCCATAGTATTCAATTGCATCTAAATCATCTTTCCAATTCATTGCATCGTGGATTTTTGCAATTGTTTCAGGGAAGTGTTGTTGCAAGTATTGCGCACGAACCCCTAGAGAAATTTTTTCATCGGCAACTGTATTTGTAATGGCGTTTGTTTCTGCAACTACTTCTGCTAATCCGCCCCATTTACCGCCATAGTGTCCCTTTGCTTTTGTGAAATAATTAACATAATCTCGTTCTGCTTCTGAATGGTATTTGTTGAAGGTTTCACGTTCTTTTAAATATGTTTCTTGAATATCTTTATTATGGGTAAACATTTTATTTTCACCAAGCAATTTTTCTCTATAAGTTTTTTGGGTTTGAGCGTCTTTTGCATGACCTAATTCGTGCAAGAATACGAACAAATTATCCATTATTAAAACCTCTTTTGAAACAGGTGAAAATCCAGCTTGAAATATGCTATCAGTACTTTTCATTTTGCCTAAATTATCGACAGTTTCAAACAATTCATTTCCAGGTACTTTTTTCATCAAGCTAATTAAGCTCTTTTTATCACCTTCAAATTTCTTTTTAAAATCAAGAGAAACTTCTCTGTCGTGGTGTAAATCTTTCACTGTAAGTTTTTTGTCGTTTGTTGTAATGTCATATTTATAACCATTATTTGAAGAAATAAAGTGGTTGTCATCAACAACTTCAAACGATTGAGACAGACCCATTAAAATTTTACCGTCTTTATTTGTAATTTTATAATCTACAATACGATTGCCTTGTGGGTCATCTTCATATAAGAATTGAGTTCTTGTACCATTTGCAGACTTCATATCTTTTTTAATTGTTTTAATGCCTGTTTTTTTGTCAACTGTTGCTTTTACAACATCTTTTGTTTTACCATTTGCGTAAGTATATTTTATATCGTGCACACCTTCAATTTCAGAAGGTGTCATTTTTTCTTCACGTAACATATTACCGTTTTTATCGTTTTTAACAATAGTTTGCTCAAGAATTTCGTATTTCATTCTATCAAAATCGTAACGTTGTTTTATGGTTGTAACGGTGTTGTTTCTATAATCAACCTCTTTTTTTGTGTCGGCTTGAGAACTTTCAAAATCATACGAAGTTTTTGCGATTATTTCAGTAGTTTTAGCATCAAACTTAAATTTTCCTTTGGAACTACAATCTAGTGTAAATTCTTTTTCTGGTTCGTATTCATTTTGTTTAAATTCTTTTGCTTCTACGCCTTGTGGTAATTTAGATATTGCGTTTAAAACTTTTTCATTGAATTTATCGTCTTTTAATTCTTTACCCATACGGTAAACTTTTTTCATATCAGACATTGTAAAACTTGTATTGTCTTTAAAAGTATTAACAGTTTCAAAATCTAAAACATTTGTAGCACAAGAAATTTTAAAATCATTAACCTCTTTTTCTGAAAATCTTGGTTTACCTTCAGAATTTTTCATCGCAGAAACAATTTGTACATACTCATCTTCTTTAGATTTAGTAGGTTTTTGAATTTTTTTAGAAGATACAAAAATATCTCGAATTGGAGTATTCAAATTAGCAAAAGGTTTATTTGCTATTTTTGTTCCGGTAAAATTAATTTTTGGTAATCCAAAAGTTATTTTTTGGGTTTTCATTTTTCCTTATTTCCTAAATTATTTTATGTTCCATAGTATTCAATTGCATCAATTTCATCTCTTAAATTCATTTCGTTGCAAATTGCTGAAATTGTTTTTGGGAAATACTGTTGTAGATAATGAGTTCTTGGACTTAAACTTTGAATTTTTTCATCTGTATAAGTTTTTGTCAAAGCGTTTGTCTCTGCAACAATTTCCATCAAACCACCTAAAGCACCGTTGTAATGACCTTTTGCTTTAGTAAAATATGAAACATGCTCACGTTCTTCATTAGAGTGATATTTATTGAAGGCTTCACGTTCTTTTAAATATGCCTTTTGAATATCTTTATTATCAGAGTATTTATTATCTTTAAATAGTCCGAAGAAACCTTTTTGTGTTTGATGGTCTTTGGCATGACCTAATTCATGTAAAAACACAAACATGTCATCACCAACTTTGACCCCTTTTGACATTGGAGTAAAACATGAATTCATTGAGTCTTTAATACCTTGAAAATGGCTTATACTATAAACAGTTTCAAAAAGTTCATCTCCTGGAACTTTTTTTAATGCATTCACTACAGTATTTCTTCTCCATAAACATTTTTTATTAAAATCAATTGATGCTTCTTTTTGAGTATATAAATCTTTTACAGATAAAGTTTTACCTTCTGTTTTAATTTCATATTTTCTATAATCCTTTGATGATATAAAATGATTATCATCTAAAACTTCAAACGATTGAGAGTTTTTCATCAAAACCTTACCGTCTTTATCAGTAACTTTATAGTCAATAATTCTGTTACCTTGTGGATCATCTTCATACAAGAATTGAGTTCTTGTACCATCATCAGACTTCATATCTTTTTTAATTGTTTTAATGCCTGTTTTTTCGTCAACTGTTGATTTTGCAACTTCTTTAGTTGTGCCATTTGCATAAGTGTACGTAATATCATACATACCTTTAACTTGAGAAGGTGTCATAGTTTCTTTTCTAAGCATTTTGCCGTTTTTATCATTTTTTACAACGGTTTGTTCTTCTAAAATAAATTCACTTTTTTTATAATCAAAGGATTCTTTTTTAGTTATAACTGTATTTGTTCTAAAATCTTCTGTTTGTGTAATTACAATAGCAGTTTTGTTATCTTTTGTTTCTTTGACTTCACGATGAGTTTTAGAAATCATATCCGTAGTTTTAGCATCAAAAGAATAAATATCGCCAACTGGTTTTACAAGATTTACAACCATTTCAGGATTTTCCATACCTCTTTTTGCACAGATTAAAGAAAATTCTTTAAGTGGCTCAAATTTATTTTGTTCAAATTTTGTTGGGTATGCATTGCTTGGAAGTTTTGAGACAGCCATTTTTACCTTTTTAGAGAACTTTTTATCTCCAATATCACTACCCATTTCATAAATATCACCATAAATTAATGCGTTATATTTTTTATCCGTAGACGACTCAAAAGTATCTTGAATAGGTTCATTCAAGTTAGCTAGAGGTTTATTTTTATTATCTATTTTTGCTCTGAAAGTTGGTATTCCAATCTTTATTCCGCCAATTTCCATGAAAACTCCTTTATCTACACATGCTATTTAACGGAGATAAACATGAAAAATTGCCTAATTATGTGATTGTGTAAACTTTTTTGTAGTATAAATAACTACCGACAATTGCAATTAAAATATTTGGAATCCAAGCGGCAAAAAATGGTGGTAATGCACCCGCCTCGCCAAAGGAAACAGACAAGGCTCTTAGTAGGTAATAGAAGAAAATAATTAAAATACTAAACAAGAAGCCTCTATTATATCTTACACGTGGTGGTGTAATAGCAAGAGGTACACCTATTAGTACAAATACAACTGTTGTTACAGGAAGCGCAATTTTATCGTGTAGTTGAATTGCTAACGATGCTTTTACTTCTTTTGAAATATCTCTGTGAGTTGCTAAATATTTAACTAATTGGAAGAAATTTTGCTCTTGTGCAACATTTTTTTCTAATTCCTTTGATAAATCCATACCAAATTGGGCTAAAGAATGTTCAAAAATCGTTGTATTTAACACATTCCCATTATCTGATACGGTATAAATTGCACCCTTATCAAATTCCCAACCCTTTGGAGAAGTTGCCCCTTGTTTTGCCTGAAGAACTTGAATTGTATCCTCTTTTGAAATATCAAGCACTGTAATATTATAAAGCGTATTATTTTCACAATGTCCAACATAGAACAAACGTCTCAAGCCCTTATCACCAACCTCTTTAAAAACAAAGTTTTGTTTACCATTTGGAATATTTTTTTGACCAAATGCCCAAAGAGCCAAGTTTTTAGACTGTTTTGTCGCAGCAGGAACAATTGTTTCGTTAATGAAAAAGCTGAAACAAGCCATTACTATCGCAAAAATAAAGATTGGTTTTGCAATACGTTCAAGCCCAATACCGCAAGAACGCATTACTGTAATTTCTGATGCCAAACTTAATCTATTAAGTGTCATTACTGTTGAAAGTAATACCCCCATTGGAATTGTCATTACAAACACCGACGGCAAATTCAAAATAATCATAATTAACGCTACTTTGAACGGAATACCATACATAGAAATTTGTTTAATTAGTGTAATAAATGTATCTGATGCAAAAATAATCGCAGTAAAAACAAATACCCCCATCAAAAACATCTCTATAACTTGTTTTAAAAGGTATTTATCTAACTGTTTTAACTTTTTAAAAAGTTGGATTATTTTTCTCATAAATCTATTTTATTTTAAATATGATTATTAATCAAATTTTATTAAGCAATTTAATTACAACATAAAAACTAAACAAAATTTGACAATTTTCAAAAATAATGTTCTAATTGATTGAACGCCCCTTGTTATATGTTGCTCAATAAATTGGAAAGGTATTTATGGGCAAATTTATTGTGCCAAATATTTTTATTGCAGGTACAAAAGCAAAAGCACAAGAAGTTAATGAAAATTTTGCATCTATTCAAGAAGAACTTGAAAAAAAAGCCTTAAAAGAAGGTAGTGAAAATCAAACCTTTTATGTTGCAAACGCAACCGAAGACGGACAAGCTGTTTCCAAAAATCAAATGCAAACCTTTGTCGCCGAAACAAACAATACAACTCTCGCAAAAGCCTGTGCAGACAAATTATCACTTTTTGCAAGCAGCGGAAATACTAATAATGAAGGAAATGCAGAGTTAATTACATTTTCTGATTTAGAATTAACTTTTTTAGTAGGCAACAACTATCCAACTTTAAAGGGAAATATTCAAGGTGAAAATATCGAAATTAAAGAAATAGAAAACTTTTCTTTAAGTGGTTTCGTTAACGGAACATATAACATTTTTGTTAACAAAAATGGCGAAATTTCAGCATTATCTAATAATATTTATATACAACCACAAGAGCCAACTTTATTACTTAACGATATTTGGGTAGATACCTCTATCATGCCGGATAGAATCCTACAATTTAATGGTTCAAACAAAGTTAATTTTGAAGGTTTATTTATTGGCAAGGTTGTAATTGAAAACTCTGAAATAACCTCAGTTACAACAATTCCATACGACTCTAAAACTGTAACTATTGTAAACCAAAGCCATAATGCACATATCATTGAAACTTACCAAAACGAACACAGCTGGTATAGAATTTGGTCTGACGGCTTTGTCGAACAGGGCGGAATTGTACAATCAATGGGAGTAAACAGCGCTCGTACGATAACATTATTAAAACCCTACAAAGATACTAATTACTCGGTAATTGCTTCATTTCGTTCTGGCACAACAGGTTCATGGGGTAATACAATGGGGGCTTATCCAGTTAACAACACTCAAATTCGTGTTGTACAAGGTTGGTACGGCGACACCATTAAAGTACATATTCAATGGCGAGCTTGCGGTTATTTAGAAGGATAGAAAGGAGATAACATGGAAATAAAAACAAGTTTAAATAAACCTTATACCGAAAATGAAAAGATGAATTTTATCGTTAAACAAAATCATAACCTAAGCTATAACATTGTCGAAACAGATACAACACTTGAAGCGTGGGGAAAGACAGAGGAAGAAATCCAAGCAGAAGAAAACGAAAATAAAAAGTTGGAAATTCAAAAACAACTTGATGAACTTGATAAAAAGCGTATTCGTGCAGTCTGTGAACCCTCTATGAAAACTGAAACTCAAAGTTGGTTAGATTATTACAACGAAGAAATTAAAAAACTAAGAGAGATGTTATAAAAAAGGGCGGAGCTAAAAGCTCCGCCCTTCTGATTATTTTTTATACGGGCGTTTTCTAAATAAGAAATACGTATTATCATTAAATGAAACTCTTTCAACCAAATCACATTGTTCTAAGAAAATATCTTTAGTGTCATCAAAAATTCTAAATAAACTACCTAGAATTCTATCATTATGAACAGCTTCAACAGTTGCAAATTGTTGTCTATATTGTTCTTTAGGAGCTAGAGCTTGATTATCTGGACCATAAATAATCATTACAATATAACGTCCTGCCTCAACTTGGTCAAGATATGTTTTTTTTATGAAATCATAATATCTTTGTGAAACGTGATTATTACTTTGAATAATATTTAACCACACTTCATCAACATGACCTTGCTCCATTGCTTGAATTTGATAATCATCATAAACAAGTTTGTTATAAGGTTTTCTAAATTCATGCATAGATTCAAATGCAGGACATCTTGGAGAGGTTGGAGTTTGATATATAAACGAAACACTCGATGCAAAAGGTCTATAAACAATATCTCTATTATCTAAACCTTTTGATTCAAAATAATTATTAGCATCTAAAATCGCATTTGTTTTAGTAATCACATAAGCTGGATCTTTAAAAATGTAATAACAACTAAATCCTGTAAATGCGATTAAAAATATTGCAATATGCCATTTTTTCAATTTTGAAAAACCAACCGCAGCTAAAATCATCAAAATTGGAACAATGAAAATTATATATCTTGGTACAAGCACAATAACTTTAAGCATACAAGATATCAAAATAATCACATACGCTATTGTAGTCATCAAAAATGCCATATATAATTTTGCATCTTTTTCCTTAAATGCTCTAATTAATGCACAAATAAAGTAAACAATTGGAATAACTACCGATACAAAGAATAAGAAATCAATCATTATCGGCAAATATTGTGTCCAAAATAACATTCCAACTTTTGCTCCAAAGAAGTTTTGAACATTACCAACAAAGTTGATAAATTGAAAACTTGGAATGTGGAACATTATAAACTTACTTCTTTGATAAGCATAATAAATTGCTATTATAAAATAAGGCACTAACAAAATAAGTTGATAAACTCTGTAAGTTAGATATTTTCTAATTTTTTCAGTTTCTTCCTTTTGTGCCAAAAATAAATATAAAGTATATGCTATTGCTTGTCCAATATTAAAAACAATACCACCAATTAACAAATATGGTATCAAAGTATTTGTTACCAAAAGTTTTATCAAGGATTTTTTGTCACCTTTTGCATCAAAATCCAACAAATAATTCATTGATAAAACCGCCAAGAATGTAACCATCATATACATTCTGACTTCAATTGAATAATAAATCATCAATGGGCTAACTGCAACCAAAATTGCTGAAATTATGCCAACTATTTTATCATTCTTGTATAATTTTTTAGCCACAACATAGGTTAGTGGAATAGTTGCAACACCAAAAATTACGCTCGAAAATCTAAGCAAAATTTCAGATGTACCAAATATTTTTAACCAAAAATGTAAAAAGTAAAAATAAAATGGTGTATGTTGAAAATCTTTTGTAAATAGAAAGTTGTCAATGCCAAAAGGGAACTGTTGAACAGCCACCAAAATTGAATGTCCTTCGTCATACCACATCGGACAATTTGAAATTGCAACTCTCAACTCTAATCCAAATAATGTTATCAAACCTAATAATATTGGCACATAATATTTTCTAATCTTTTCCATAATACACAAATTATATGATTAAAAAAAATATTTATCAATTAAAATATTAATTAAAAATGAAGTTTTTAGATATTATTAAAAAGAGAGTTAAAATAATAATATGATAAATTTTGATAACTTAACAAACTACTCACAAGAAATTATTTCATCAGCAAGCGCACTGATGAACGCAAAGCACAACACTCAAATTGAACCAGAACACATTATGATGGCAATGATTCAAGACAACGGTATTTCAAGGGATTACCTTAATGAATTAAAACTTTTAAATCAAAATTTCATTAATTCCGTTACGAAAGCCATCACTGATTTTCCGACAGTAAGTGGGGTTCAAAACACACAACAATTGTTTATGTCAAACAACACAGTTGCATTACTTGATTTAGCAGAAGAAGCATCTAAAGAATTGAAAGACGATTTCATCTCAATTGAAGATATTCTTCTTGCAATGACTCGACTTGAAAATAGCAATATCAAAAAAATGCTTGCAGACAATAGAGTTACATCAAACACTGTGTTAAATGCAATGAAGAAGATAAGAGGTAATAAAAAAGTGGATAATAAAAACGCAGAAGAAAATATGAAAGCGTTAGAAAAATATTCTACCGACCTTACAGAACTTGCTAGAAAAGGCAAATTAGACCCTGTAATCGGTCGTGATGAAGAAATTCGACGTATAATACAAGTTTTAAACAGACGTACAAAAAACAACCCCGTTCTAATTGGTGAACCTGGTGTTGGTAAAACTGCTATCATTGAAGGCTTAGCTCAACGTATGGTAAGAGGCGATGTTCCTGAAAGTCTAAAGAATGATAAATTGATTTCATTAGACTTAGGTGCTTTAGTTGCCGGTGCTAAATTCCGTGGTGAATTTGAAGAACGTTTAAAAGCAGTTTTAAAAGAAGTTGAAGAATCAGATGGGCATATTGTAATGTTCATTGATGAACTTCACACAGTAGTTGGCGCAGGCGCTACAGAAGGCTCAATGGATGCAGGCAACTTGTTAAAACCTATGCTTGCAAGAGGGGTTTTGAGAACAATTGGGGCAACAACAATCAATGAATATAGAAAATACATTGAAAAAGACCCTGCATTAGAAAGACGTTTTCAACCTGTAATGGTCAACGAACCTTCTGTTGAAGACACAATCAGCATTTTACGTGGTTTGAAAGAAAAATATGAAGTTCACCACGGGGTAAGAATTCTTGATAGTGCCTTAATTCAAGCTGCAAAATTATCTGATAGATACATTACAGACCGTTTCTTGCCTGATAAAGCTATTGACTTAATTGATGAAGCAGCATCTTCACTTCGTATTGAAATTGACTCAATGCCTGAAGAAATTGATATTATGTCAAGACAAAAAGTTCAATTAGAAATTGAACGTGAAGCATTGAAAAAAGAAGATACTAACCCTGATTGTGAAAGAAAAATCTTAGAAATTTCGCAAGAAATCAGCGATTTAGAAGCTAAAATTGGCGTTTTAAAAGAACAATGGAACAAAGAAAAAGCTACCATTCAAGGTGAAGCATCAATTAAAGAAGAAATTGAACAAGTTAAACTTGAAATTGAAAAGGCTGAACGTAATACAGATTTGCAAAAGGCTGCCGAATTGAAATATGGCAAATTAATGGAATTGCAAAAGAAACTTGAAGACATTCAAGGAACTGATAGAAAAGATAACCAATTACTTAAAGAAGAAATTGACGGCGATGACATTGCAGAAGTTGTAAGCAAATGGACAGGCGTTCCTGTTTCTAAATTGGTTGAAAGCGAAATGAAGAAATTAATCTCTATGGAAGATGTGCTTCATAAACGATTAATTGGTCAAGACGAAGCTGTTAATACAGTTTCTGATGCAATCCGTCGTGCTCGTTCAGGTTTGAAAGATCCAAAACGTCCAATCGGTACATTCATTTTCTTAGGTCCAACAGGTGTTGGTAAAACTGAATTAGCAAAATCATTAGCTGACTTTATGTTTAATGATGAAGATGCAATCGTAAGAATTGATATGTCAGAATACATGGAAAAACATAATGTTGCAAGATTAGTTGGTGCTCCTCCAGGATACGTTGGCTACGATGAAGGTGGTCAATTAACTGAAGCTGTTCGTAGAAAACCATATTCAGTTGTACTTTTCGATGAAATCGAAAAAGCTCACCCAGATGTATTTAACTTGATGTTACAAATCTTTGATGACGGTCGTTTAACTGATTCTAAAGGTAGAACCGTTGATTTCAAAAATACACTTATCATCATGACAAGTAACATCGGTAGTGAAGTTATCTTGGAAGACTCTATAAATGGCGATTTCTCAGAAACTAAAGAAAAAGTTATGAATATTTTGAAAGAACGCTTTAAACCTGAATTCTTAAACCGTGTTGATGAAACAATATTCTTCAAAGGCTTGACTTTAGACAATTTAAAACAAATCGTAGATATTCAAATGGAATCTTTAGGAAAACGTTTAGGCGAACAAGAAATTAACCTAGAAGTTACACCAGATGCAAAAGAATTGCTTGCAACTCAAGGTTATAACCCAATTTACGGCGCAAGACCATTGAAACGTACAATTCGACAAATGGTTGAAAACCCATTGGCTAAATTAATCTTGGCACAAAAATTCATTAAAGGTGATACTTTGGTAATTGATGCCGAAAACGATGAAATTAAGTTCAAAAGAAAATCTAAATAATAAATAGTTCTTTATGAAGGCGCAGAATGTAAAAATTACATTCTGCGCCTTTTTTATTAATACAATAATTTTGTGCTAAAATTATTCAAAAAGGAGAAAGTTATGACAAACGAAGCGCTTTTTGACCCAGGATTTACAAAGAGTTTAATCCCTTTGTCGCTTGATACAAAATATTTTTACGACGAACTAAACATGATTAAAAACTTCAACATAAAAAAATCAGAGTTTAGAATTGCTTTACCAAAATTGGCTCAATTAACCGAAAGACACATTGGTTTCTACGTTGGTTGCATGCTTTGGGGTGCATATTTAAAAACTTTAGGCTCTGAAAAAATTATTGGCAACCCATTTTTAGGTAAAGAATACGAAGAAGAACCAGCTTTGAGCGAGATTAATTTCATTTTTGATTTTGTAAAAAAATTAGACAAGGATTCAAAATACTATATCGGAAAACCATACACTTTTGACCCTAAAAAGCTAGAAATTCTAGAATTATACAAAGAATTCATCAAAAAGAACGAAAGTTTTGTAAACACAGACACTGTTGATAAAATTATTCTTGTAGGTAAATTAGAATCTATGAGCAAAGAAGAAATTTTAGAGATTGAAAAGAAAATTCAAGACGTAATTCATACAGGTAAATTAGAGGAATTACTAGAATTTTGTGATAAAATATAAGGAACAAGTATTTAGGATTTTATAAGATTTAGGAAAGGAATAAAATGCACCAAGAAGAATTTATTGCAGTTGCTTTAGGTGAAAAAAAAGCAGATTTAGTAATTAAAAATGCGCAAATCGTAAATGTTTTAACTGAAGAAATTTACGAAAGTGACGTAGCTATTACCAATGGTAGAGTTGCAGGCGTTGCAAAAGGTTATCAAGGCGAAAAAGAAATCGACTTGAAAGGTGCATTCTTAACTCCAGGTTTTATCGACGGTCACGTACACATTGAAAGTTCAATGATGTTACCTCATAGATTTGCTCAAGCAGTAGTTCCAGCTGGTACAACAACTGTTGTAACTGATCCTCATGAAATTTCAAATGTTTTAGGCTTACACGGTATCAGCTTTATGAGAGAAGCCTCTAAAAATTTACCGCTAAGAGTTTATACAATGCTTCCTTCTTGTGTTCCTGCAACTTCATTTGAAACCTCTGGTTTTGAATTAAACGCTTATGATTTATCTTTATTGATGGACAAAGATTGGGTTCTTGGTCTAGCTGAAATGATGAACTTCCCAGGAGTTTTAATGAGAGATAAAGAAGTCATGGCTAAGATTGACTTAGCTTTACAATACAAAAAACGTGTAGACGGTCACGCTCCACAAGTTTCAGGCAAAGATCTTTGTGCATACATTGCAAGTGGCGTAACTTCTGACCACGAATGTACAGACCCTGAACAAGCGTTAGAAAAATTAAGACAAGGTATGTACATCATGGTTCGTGAAGGTACTGCAGCAAAAGATTTAGATGCACTAATGCCAATTTTAAAACATAACAATAATCGCAAAATCTTGTTTGTAACTGATGACAGACACCCAGAAGATTTAAGAGTACACATCGGCGGTATGGTTCAACGCTCTGTTGAAAACGGTGTAAACCCTATTAAAGCTATTCAAATGGCAAGTTTAAACACTGCGGAATACTTTAAAATTCAAGACTTAGGCGCTATTGCTCCTGGTTATAAAGCAGATTTCAACGTATTTGCTACAATGGACGACTTTACAAGACCAATGATAGTATTCCAAAACGGTCAAGTCGTTGCTGAAAACGGCAATTTGGTTGCATCTTTAGACAATGTTAATGTTCCTTCTACTAGAGGTTCTGTAAATGTTGGTTGGTTAGAAGAAGATAGTTTCCACATTCCTGCAAAAGGCAATAAGGTTAATGCTATTGAAATTATCCCTCATCAATTGATTACAAAACAAACTGTTGTTGATGTAAAAGTTGAAAACGGTTTAGCAAAAGCAAATTTAGATGATGATGTATTAAAAATCTGTGTTGTAGAACGTCATAGAGCTAGTGGAAACATCGGCAAAGGCTTTGTTAAAGGCTTTGGTATTAAAGAAGGTGCTATTGCTTCAACAGTTGCCCACGATTCACACAATATGATTATCATCGGTACAAATGATGAAGATATGCTTTTGGCACAAAAAGAACTTGTTAAATCTCAAGGAGGTAAAGTCGTAGTTAGAAACGGCGAAATCCTTGCTAAATTACCTTTACCAGTTGCAGGTTTAATGTCTTACGAAGATATTGAATTCGTTACAGAAAAATCAGAAGCGTTAAACAAAGCTGCAAAAGAAATCGGTTGCGTTGTAGATGATCCTTTTATGACAATGGGCTTCTTGTCATTACCTGTAATTCCTCAATTGAAAATTACAGATAAAGGTATTTTCTCAACAGATATCTTTAACTTTATTGATATTTTTGAAACTGAACCTGCAAAAGTTTAGCCTCAACAAAGAATATTTGGAAGGCGGTTTGTTAAATTGACAAACCGCCTTTTACATCTGTAATAAAAAACTAAAAATTTAAACCAAATTTTCTAAAACCATGATAAACATTGAATTTAATATGTAAACTTTTGTTACATAAAATTACTAAAGTACTAAAGTCATACAAGATATTGCCGAATATAATAATGTAATGAGAAAGAAAAAAGGGTATTGATATGGTAGATAAAGCTAAAATACAGGCTTATATCGCAACACTTCCACCAAAGGAACGTGCCAAATTTCAAAAGTTGCCAAAACAGCAACAAATTTCTATCATGAACAAAGCTCTAGGAACAACATCTACTAAACCGAAAGCAAATTCTAATACCTCATCTTTGCCTAAATTTAGTCAAAGAACTATGAATTCGGTTTTTATGAACGATAGATATACTTGCCAATCAGATAATACTCGTGTTATGTATCCACATGTTGAAATCGCAAGAAAAGAAGTTCAAGTAAAACAAGAACTAAAGAAAGCAGGTAAAGAACAACCAAGAAAACTAAATTTAAAACCTATCAGCGCACAAAGCAAACAACTTCGACAAGGTATAGTATCAAGAATGCAAAAGAGCTATAATACTGCTGTTACAAGCTTCAACAGTCAAATGCAAAAAGATGGTTGGGCTGGTGATGTTGCAGATGGTATTAGCAAACTTTGGAACAATAATTTATGGAATATCACAGGAAATACTGCCGATATGGTTAGAGCAGATTTAAGACAGTATCACGCTCAAACTGCTGATTTAAAAGCGTCAATTTCTCGACAAGATTTCCCAGCAAAATTTAAACAAATTTATGGAATAAACTATAACGAACAAAACATTAAAGCCTTTTATAACACAGAAAAGAAAGTTAAACATGTAGCAACTGCCGTAACAACTTCAAAAGCAGTCCAAAGCGCATTTAATTTACCTTTAAAACAATTTAATGAAAATTATGGTATATACAAAGACCATGTAGAAGTTTTACACGGTTCAACAGGAACTATGGAAAGAAAAGTTCCTAAAGAAGTTCTTTTAAAAACTATGAAGAATAAAGTTGAAGAACTAGTTGGCGAAAAAGGTGTCGCACAAATTGCAAAGCAATCAAATATCGACTTGTCAAAATTAGATGATGCAAAAAAATACACTTTCTACGGAAAAATAGCACAACAATTAGTTAATTCTTCAAAAAATGCTGAAAAAAAAGCATTAAATGGTAAATCTTTTGAATATTATGAAAGACAATATGATGCATCTTATACTAGAGCATTTGGTACAAAAAACAATATTCAAAAACGTGTTGCTAAATACAATACCTCACAAGAAATTGGTACTGCAGCTGTTAAATCAGGGGCTCAAGCCGTTGTTGTAGTTGGTTCTACAGTAGCTATCGTAGCTTCTGGCGGTTCAGCTACACCTTTGGTTGTTGCAGGCATTTCTGGTGCTGCTTCTGTGGCAATTGATGTAACTGATAAAGCAACTAATGGCATTAAAGGTGACGTAAAAAAATCAATGCCAGGAATTTTAAAATCAGGTATGATTGATGCAGCATTCAGCTATGCTGGTGGCAATGTTGCAAAAGGTATCACTAGCGTAGTTAAACCTACTACAAAAGTTGGCACAGTTGCAGTTAAAGCAGCAGCAAACGGCATTGGTGCTGCAACAGAAGGTACAGTTAAAGATGCTATAACAGGTGGATTAAACGACTTCTCTTTAAAAACATTTGCTGTAAGGGCCTTGATTGCATCTACATTGGGCAATATAAAAATGGTTTCAAATAGTGACGCCATAGTAAAAACTATTGGTGTTGGCAAAAGTGCTACAATGAGTGCAACTATAAAATCAATTAAAATTGAATTGAAAGAACAAGCAAAAGCTCAAGGGGCAACAGAAGCTCAAAAAGTTGTTCAATTTATGGAACAAAATCCAGAAGAATTTGAAAAAATTGTAATGGAGGTTGCTCAAGAGCAAGCTGATGACACAACACCATCAGATAACAGAAAAGTTGGACAGGTTATCGAACAAAAAACTGATAATATTGAACAAATTGTTGTTGATATTCAAAAAGACAAAGATAAAATTGATAAATAAGATTAAAGAGGTTTTACTATTTCGTAAAGCCTCTTTCTTTACAAGATGTAACAAATCGTCAAAAACATGGCAATTATTATATTTAGGGTACTTTATATATTTGAATTAGTAAAAAATAGGGTTGAATAGTGATTAATTTAAGTGCTTTAAATGCAGTTAAATCAACTAAAAACGTAATAAATGCGAAATCTCAAAATGGATTTCGTCAAAACCTTTATGTTCAAAAGCCAGATACTTTTGAACGTACTTGCCCTGTTAATTTTACAGGTAGTTCAAATAAATCAAAACAGTATGAAAAAACGACAGAAACACTTAAAACTATTGGACAAAATGCTCAATTATCTTTAGATGGACATTTAGCATCTGAAGGTTGGGCAGGTAAAGTTGCGGATAGTGTAAGTGTTTTATGGAATTCAAAAAATAGAGCCGTTTTGGTTCAAAAAGATATTGACACTTACAATCAACAAATTGATGATTTAAAAGAGTCAATTAAAGATAAGAAATTCCCTGAAAAGTTTCAAGAAATATTTGGTGTTGAATACAAAAATAGTAACATCACAAAATATAATAAAAAAGTTAAACAGTTTAAATTAGCGGTTACAACTCAGGCTATGTCTGATATAGTGTCTAAAAAATTGTCTGATGATTTGACTGTATTTAAAGAAAATAACGGAAAACTTCAAGATAAAGTTGAGAAAAAAATAAATTATTACGCAACAACAGGTTCTGTTCCATATTTGTATCATACAACTCCAAAAGAGCAAATTTTTGAAAATATGGAAAAATCGTTAGTATCAATTATTGGTTCAAAAGAAACTTTAGACAACACTTTAAAGGCTTCAGGTATGGACACTGAAAAGATGTCTATGGAAGAAAAATATAATGCTTATGGAGTCATGGCGGAATTTTTAGATGAAACAATGAAAACTACTGCAAAAAATGTTCGTGCTGGAAAAACATTACAGGAGTTGCAAAAAGAATATGATGACTCTTATGAACATGCTTATGGACATACAAATGACATTCAAGAAAGAGTTGATAAGTACAACCGTTCTCAAGAAATTGGGGCAGCAGCAGTAAGAGGTGCGACTCGTTCTGTATTGTCGGCTTTGACATTATTGGCTGCTCCTGAAATGGGGTTTGCACAAATTGTAGCAAAATCTGCAACAACAATGGGCATCAAAATTTTAGTAGACAGTTCTGATAAGTTAAGTAGCGATAAAGAGGACGCATTAGATAGCAAAAACTTTAAAAAACTTGTACGATCAGCATCAATAAGTGGTGCAGAAAAACTTGCATCAGGAGTTTTAGGCTCTGTAGTTCCTGCCTTTGATACCGGTTATGAGTTTTTAGACCAGATTTTAGAACAAGGTAAAGAAGTTGCATCTGATACAATCTTAGGTTTAACTTCTGAAAAATTGAAAAAAGGAAATTGGGCAACAAATCAAATTATTCCAAGAATGTTGATTTCGTTTGTATTCAAAAATATTAGCCCTAATGATGATGTAATCAAAGAAATTTTGAGTGCAACAAAAGGTAGTGTAAATCAGGCTATGAAATATTCTACTCGTGAACGTGATGCTGTAAAATCGTTTATGGAAGGCACAAAACAAGCATTGTCAAAGGTTGAAGTGAAAGATACAAAATCATTAGAAGAATTAAAAAAATTGTCGAATGAAAATCCTGAAGAATTTTTGAAAATTATGACTTCCGCATTGCAACAAGTTGTAGATGAAAAAAATCGTGAAATGGATTAAAATAAAATTATGGAATTAGGAAAATAGAAGGAAATTAGAAAAATGATTAATGCAGTAAATGCAACAACACCAACAAACAACATAAGTTATGTATCAAAACCAGACACAATAGCATTAAGACCACACCACTTTTTATGCCTGCCAGGGTATAAAGGATACAATTATAATCAGTCTGCCAAAACAAGTTGGGATATAATTTCAAAACAATTAAGAGAAAATCCAGATACAGATATTTTAATTAAAAGTGGTAAAGATGATTTATGCAAAAAATGTCCTAACGATGGCTCTGGAACTGCAATTTGCAAAGATGATTCTGTTAATCAATTAGACGAAAAAGTTAAATTTTTAATCGGCGTTGAAACAGGTAAAACTTATAAATTTAGCGAAATTATGAAACGTATGAAATGGGTTATGACACCAGAAGTTCACAAAGATTTATGTTCTGACTGTTGTTGGTGGAGAAAAGGCTTATGCAGAGATACTTTTGCCGAAAATAGTACTTCTCCATTATTGAGTGTAACTTCAAAGGGAAAAATTAACACAAACGGCTTAAAATATGTTCCACCGACAGAAAAAGCAGCATAATTTTTTATAACAATTTTATTGTATAATGTGTTTATGCAAGAATATTATCAAAAAGAAGATATAACTTTATTTAAAGGTGATTGCGTTGATATTTTAAGTCATGCGAATACTGAAACTGTTGATATGATTTTTGCAGATCCTCCATATATGCTATCTAACGGTGGTATAAGTTGTAATGCTGGCAAAGTGATTTCTGTAAATAAAGGTAAATGGGATAAAAGTAAAGGTTTCGGTGAAGATTTTGAATTTCATCAAAATTGGATAAATGCCTGCAAAAGAGTTTTAAAACCTAATGGAACAATTTGGATTTCAGGAACGTATCATTCAGTTTATATGTGTGGTTTTGCCTTGCAAAAATTAGGGTTCAAAATATTAAATGACATTTGTTGGTTCAAGCCTAATGCGTCCCCAAATATGAGCTGTCGTTACTTTACAGCAAGTCATGAAACTTTATTATGGGCAAAATTAGACAATGGTACAAAACATACATTTAATTATGAATTAATGAAAAATGGCGATTGGTCAGAAGATTTTATTAAAAAGCCTGAAAAACAAATGCGTTCGGTATGGGCAATAGGGACACCCAAACCGTATGAAAAAGAATTTGGAAAACACCCTACTCAAAAACCTTTGGAATTATTAAGACGTATAATCCTTGCTTCTACTAATCAAAATGATTTAATCCTTGACCCATTTACAGGGAGTTCAACTACTGGTATAATGGCATTAAGATTAGGTAGAAAGTTTATAGGAATTGATTTAGAAAAAGAATATCTCAACCTTTCTATAAAGAGATTTGAAAAAGAATTCATCAGTAAGGAATTGTAATGGCAGTAGTTTTAGAAAAACTAAGAGAAGAAACATACCCAATCGTTAAATGGGTTGGTGGCAAACGTCAACTGATGTTTAAATTGTTAGAAAATATGCCAAAATCATATAACAGATATTTTGAGCCATTCATTGGTGGAGGTGCGTTATTTTTTGAACTTCAGCCAGAAAAAGCTTATATCTCAGATATGAATGAAGAATTAATAAATCTATATAGTGTAGTTAAAAATAATGTTTATGAACTTATTGATGAACTAAAAAAACATAAAATTTCAAAAGAATATTTTATGAATATTAGAAATATTGACCGTACAAAAGAGTACAAAAAATGGTCAGCTATTCAAAAAGCAAGTCGATTTATTTATTTAAATAGAACTTGTTTTAATGGTATGTATAGAGTAAATTCAAAAGGTGAATTTAACGTTCCTTTTGGAAATTATAAAAACCCAAGAATTATTGATGAAAATAATTTAATAAATTGTTCCAATTTATTACAAAAAACAGAAATAAAAAATGCAGATTTTTCTGAAATATTAAACTGTGTTCAAAGTGGGGACTTTGTATATTTTGATCCTCCTTATGTACCGTTGAACGAAACCTCTAGTTTTACTTCTTATACAAAAGACGGATTTGATATAGATATGCAATTTAAACTAAGAGAGGTTTGCAATGAATTAGATTCAATGGGTGTAAAATTTATGTTATCAAATTCAGATACAAAATTTGTAAATGAAGTGTATGAAAATTATAATATTAAAAAAGTATTTGCGTCTCGTCAAATTAATGCAAATCCTAATGGCAGAGGCAAAATAACGGAGGTTTTAGTTAAAAATTATGACTAGAAATTTTAAAGAATGGTTTTCTACTTTTAGAAATTGTATTTCTAACTATGGATATTATATTAATTTTGAAACTGTTTATAAAAATGCTAATAAATTGAAAATAGAATTAAATATTTTAAATTCATTAATTGGCTCTAAAAATATAGAAAATGAATTTGAAAAAATTATTAAAAACTACCCAGATACATTAAAATGTATTCCAATTTTATTAGCAGTTCGTTCAAAGGATATCTACGCAATTGATGCTGATGGAGAGTATGTATTTTCTTTTAAAAAGTTAAATTATGATATAAAAGATTATAAAATGTTTATGAAGAAAACTGGACTTTTTGATTTATTGCAAAATCATATTATAAACAATTTATTTGATTATATTACCGGTGTTGAAACTGGTCTTAATACCAATGCTCGTAAAAATCGAGGTGGTCACTTAATGGAAGATTTGGTAGAAAGTTATATTCTAAAGGAAGGTTTTGTTAAAAATAAAAATTATTTTAAAGAAATGTATATTCACGAAATTGAAAATAAATGGAAAATAGATTTATCAGAAATTTCAAATACTGGCAAGACAGAAAAACGTTTTGATTTCGTCATTAAAACAGAAAAACAAATATATTTAATAGAAACAAATTTTTATGCAAGTAAAGGTTCAAAACTTAATGAAACAGCTAGAAGCTATAAAACTTTAACAGAGGAAATAAAAAAAATAAATGGTGTAACTTTTGTATGGTTTACAGATGGTTGTGGCTGGAATAATGCTAAAAACAATTTAGAAGAAACATTTGATGTGTTAGATACTATTTATAACATTAAAGATTTAGAAGATGGTATTTTAAAAAATATGAAATAAGGAGTATAAATGTCTGATATTATATTTGATAACAATTTTGAAGATAAAAATTATTTAACAGAAAAAAGAGAAATTGAAGGTGATTTTGAAGATGATGATATTGACATAACCCAAAATGAAGTTATTAGCTTTATGGGAAATTTTAGTTTAGCGGAATACGCATTAAAATTAAAAAATAAAATAATAAAAAGACCACAATTTCAAAGAAATGAAGTTTGGAATAACAAGCAAAAAAGTAAACTAATAGAATCTTTTTTGGCTTCTTATCCAGTTCCGCCAGTAATATTGTATAAAGAAAAAGGGAAAGAACAATATTTGATAATTGATGGCTTTCAAAGAATAACAGCTATTACAGATTACTATAATAACGAATTCAAATTAAATATTAATAACGTAAAATATAAAAACAAAACTTATGAAAAATTACCTGAAGAAGCAAAAGAAAAATTAAATAATGCATTTTTAAACTGTACCATAGTACATGAAATAGCTCCTGAAGAAAGAAGTAAAAAGTTTCTATACAATTTATTTGAAAGATTAAATACAGGAGGTAAAGCACTAAATGCAATGGAAACAAGAAGAGCTATTAGCTATGGAAATTTAATAAAAGAATTAGAAACATTAAATTTAAATGAAAATTGGAGAAAAATATATGGCAAAAAAGAAATTGATGCCAGATTTTTAGATATAGAATTATTACTGAGATTATTAGTATTTTATAAAAATTTCAATAAAGAAACTTTTTGTTTAAACGGCTATACAGCAATGAGATCCTTTCTTGATGAGTATGTAAGCGAACACAGTGAAGATTCATTAAATGATTTTGTTAATGTTTTTGAAAAATCTGTAGAATTAATTGTCAATGCACTAGGTAAAAATCCTTTTGCATTGAATAGCGTTCGTCCTAATTATTTAATTTTAGATTCCATTATGACTGCGATTTTATTATTAAATGGAGATGTTATAAATTTAAAAGATAAATATGTAACTATTTTAAATAAACATAAAGAGTATTTTGATAACAAATCAGGAACACAACGTAAATCTAGAATTGAAGAAAGACTTAAATTTGCACTTGAAGGATTAAAATAATGGATTTTCTAGTGAAAACAAAAGCTTTAAATTCAACATTAGAAGAAATTTCAAGCGAAATTAAGGTATTAAATGGTGAATTTGACAATGTAAAACTGGATTATTTTGTAATAACATTATATGGAGAATTTGAAAAAAATTTAGACTACATAATTGAAAATAAAATTTCATTAAAAAATAATTTTGGATTAAATTATATTGATTTTATAAAAAATAAAGATCATAAATTACATAGAGGTATTACAAAAGAGCAATTTAAAAATTTACTCGAAAAAGTTTTTAATAAGAAAATATTGAGTATAGTCGACAATACAGAATGGAATATTTTTATCTCATTTTTGGACTTTAGACATGCAATAGCTCATTTACTTCCTTCCTACCAACAAAAGAAAGAAGCTCTTATCCTACAAATGAAAACTCAAAAAAATTTATTAAATGTAGCAGATAAAATTTTAAAACAGTTAGATTCAATAAACAGAATTAAAAGAGTTACAGCCTAATACATTTTTGGGCTTTTAATGTTATAATTTTTTTTTTGATATAGAATAAAATTATGGCGAAAAAGATTTTATTAATATATCCCCCATCACCAGTAATGAACCGTGAAGACCGTTGTCAACAACCGACAAAGGACTTGTTGGTCATTCCACCATTACCACCTACTGATTTAATGTATTTGGCAGCTGTTGCAGAAAAACTTGGTTTTGAAGCTATGATTAGAGATTATAGTCTTGGTGGTAGTTTTGAAGATGATTTAAAAGAATTTAAGCCAGATTATCTATTGTTGAATGTTGCAACTCCAACACTTCAAAGTGATTTGGACTGTTTGAAAATTGCAAAAAAAGTTTGCCCTAAAATAATTACAATCGCAAAAGGTGCTGTATTTTTAACCTTTAATTCAGAAATTTTATTAAAAAATAAAACTCTAAATTACATAATTTCAGGTGAAGCTGAAGAAACTTTAAAAGAACTTTTAAGTGGTGATGTTGAGATAAAAGATATTTTAGGTTTGTGGTACAGAGACGGCTTTGTCGCAAAATTTAATGGAGCTAGACCATTTATTCAAAACCTTGATGAATTGCCATTCCCAGCTCGCCATTTAGTAGATAACACAATTTATAGACGTCCTGATAACAATAAGGTTCAAGCGGTTATAAAGGTTTCTAGAGGTTGTCCTCACTATTGTTTCTTCTGCCTTGCAACTCCAACTAGCGGAAGTAAAGTGAGAACTCGTTCTCCAGAAAATATTATTGCTGAAATTAGAGAATGTATTGAAAAATACAATATTAAAAACTTCATTTTCTGGTCAGATATTTTTAATCAAGACAGAGAATGGACAATGAATTTATGCAAAAAAATTATTGAAAGCGGACTTAAATTTACATGGTCAGCTAATACTAGAGCAGATACCGCTGATGAAAAAATGGCAAAATATATGTACAAAGCTGGTTGCCGTTTGGTTAGCATTGGTGTTGAAAGTGGTTCTCAATTTATACTTGATAAAATTGGCAAAAACATCACAATAAATGATGTTAGAGACACCGTTAAAGCATTTAAAAAAGCAAAAATTAGAATATATAATTACTTTGTACTTGGTTTACCTTGGGACGACGAAGAAACTATTCACGATACAATTAATTTTGCCGTTGAGTTGGATAGTGATTTTGTAAGTTTTTATACCGCAACACCACTTCCTGGAACTCGTTATTACAACTTTGTAAAAAATGAATTACACGAAGAAATTGAAAGCTATGAAAACGCCTATTACAATCCTTGCGTAAGCACTTATTCTTTAACAAAAGAACAAGTTTTAGAATTTCACAAAAAAGCTGTTAAAGCATTTTATTTAAGACCTTTATATATATTAAAAATGCTTACAAGAATCCGTTCTTTCTACGAAATAAAAAGCTACTTTATGGCGGGTTTATCAATACTTTTGAACAAATAAATTATTTCTTTCTTGGCTTTTTAGATTTTGGTGCATTCTTTTTACCAAATTGTTGAGGAGCTTGAGAGAACGATGTTTGAATACGTTTTACGCTAATTACATCTGGCAACGATTGCAAACTTGTGATAACTTTTCTCAAAGTGTTGATATTATCAAGCTCAATACCAAGTTCAATAATACCAATATTATTTTGTTTCGATTTTACGTTTGCATAATTAATGTTTGTATTATTATCAGAAACTGCAGAAATAATATCCTTCAATAAACCTTGCTTATCTTGAGTTTCAACCCTAATAGTTGTGCTATAACTTTTATTAACAGGATTGTTTGCCCACTGAATATCTAATAACCTTTCTGGTTCAACATCTTCTAAAGTTTTGCAATCTAATCTATGAATAGAAACACCCTTAGAACGAGTTACAACACCCACAATCGGTTCTCCAGGTATTGGAGAGCAACATCTAGCAAACGAATATAACAAACCATCTAAGCCAACTATATCCTTTGCAGTATTCTTTTTCTTTGGTTCTACATAAGTTCGCTTCTTTTCTTCAGGCTTTTTAATTCTATTTACAATTTTATTTACTGTTGTTTCACCATATCCAAGCGCTGCAAATAAATCCTCCATAGATTGGTAATTCATTTGTTTTGCAACTTCTTCAAATGAACCATTTTTAACGTATTCATCAAAAACTGTTTTTGTTAATTCGTGTTCAAGGTTTGTTTTTCCAAGTTCAACATGTGCCTCACGGTTATTCTTCTTAAACCATTGACGAATTTTTTGACCAGCTTGTTTTGTTACAACAAAGTTTAACCAATCAAGTCTTGGAGCTGGCTGTTTTGAAGTTAAAATTTCAACAATATCGCCATTTTTTAATTTTGTATCAAGCGGAACAATACGACCATTTACCAATGCGCCAACTGTTCTATGTCCAACATCAGAGTGAATACGATATGCAAAGTCAACAGGAGTCGCTTTTTTGGGCAAATCAAATACATCGCCGTTAGGCGTAAATGCAAATACTTGATCTGAAAAAATATCTAATTTTACTGAATTTACATAATCTTCAGCATTTGTCATATCTTGGTTATATTCAACCATTTTTCTCATCCAAGAGAATTGCATATCCGCTGCGTTATCCGCTTTTTGAGAACCTTTTTCTTTATATCTCCAATGTGCGGCAACCCCATATTCTGCTATTTCATGCATCTTATGAGTTCTAATTTGAACTTCTAACGGACGCATTTTTGGACCAATTACAGAAGTGTGTAGTGATTGGTACAAATTGCCTTTAGGCATTGCGATATAATCCTTAAAACGTCCTGGAATTGGCTTAAATTGAGAGTGAATTAAACCCAAAACTTCATAACATTCTTTTTCGCTATCAACAATTACACGAACAGCAGTAATGTCATATAAGTCATGGAAAGAGATATTTAGACGTTTCATCTTGCTATAAATACTATAATAATGCTTTGCTCTACCTGTAATTTGAGCGTTAATGCCATTAGCCTTAACATCTTTGGCAATTTTATCCATTAAAACTTTTACTGTAGCTTCTCTTTCGTCTTTTGTTTGCGAAACCAATTGTACAATTTCAAAATATTGGTCTGGATGCAAATATCTTAATGATAAATCTTCTAATTCAGCTTTAATTTTACCGATACCTAAACGGTTCGCTAGGGGTGCAAAAACATCTAATGTTTCTTGAGCAATTCTTTTTTGCTTTTCAGGTCGCATAAAGTTCAGCGTACGCATATTATGCAGTCTATCAGCAAGTTTCAAGAAAATAATTCTGACGTCACTTGCCATTGCAATAAACATTCGTCGAAAGTTTTCTGCTTGACGTTCCTCTTTTGATTGAAAATGATATTTACCAAGTTTTGTAACCCCTTGAACAAGAGTCAAAACATCTTCACCAAATTCTTTTTCAATAGTTTCAGGTTGAGTATCTGTATCCTCTAAAATATCATGCAAAAATGCTGCAATTACAGTATCTGTATCTGCTCTTAAGCTAATCAAAATTTTTGCAACTTCGACAGGATGAATAATATAAGGCTCTTCAGAAACTCTAAATTGCCCTTCGTGCAATTTTCTTGCAAAAAGAAAGGCTTTCTCTATTCTATCTTGGTCGTCTTTTGGACGTTCCTCTATCATTTTTTTTATGTCATCAAATAATGACAATGTATCAATATCGCTCATGGTATAATTATTTTACTAGTATTTTTTCATTTTTACAAGAGGTAATTTTTTATGGCAGAAAATTTGATTATCAAACTTAAAATTTCACCAAATGCAAGCAAAAATGAAATTATTAAAACAGATGAAATGGTTAAAGTAAAAGTTACAGCTCAACCTATCGAAAACAAAGCAAACAAGGCTTTGATTGAATTTTTATCAAAAAACTTTAAAGTTCCAAAATCAAGTATTGAAATCGTAAAGGGCGAAACATCAAAAGAAAAAACAATTCTTTTTAAAAATATTTCATCTGATAAAATGGTAGAAATTAAATCAATTTTGTCATAAAATAAAGAAAAAGAGACAGTTCAAAGGAAGTAATATGCAAAAGCGTTGGTATGACTTAGACCCAACAGTAAGTTTGGCAGTTAGCTTGATGAAGAGTGCAGACTTGGACTCACAAGTTAAATGTGCGGAATATATTATTTCTAAAGCGAAGAATTACGGTATTAAACAAGCCGTTTTAGATACTGCAATTACGATAATTATGCGCCGTTGGTACGACAAAGACAAACGTATTCAAGAAGCCTTTGATTATTTTAAATCAGCCCCAATTGATTTACAAAGAGAAATCGCACTTGAACTTATTGCAGTTTTACAAGTTTGTTAACGACTTTCAATAGATAAATTCATAAATTCTATATCATCATAATCAATATATGCAGTTTGCATCATATTTCGACCTGTTTTGATAGTAATTTCGTTTTGTTGATTTGTTCTAATAAGTCCTCTTGGTATTTTAAAGCGTTGACCGTCACCATTTAGTTGAATTTCAGCAATTTTTGTTCCGTTAAAATAAATTTCTGGCGGACTTGCGTACGCAAAAGCGATACTATTTTGTCCTACAGATTGTGCCATTTTCGTATCTATACCAATAATTGAACCAACTACAAGATAAGTACTGTCGTTCGCATCTTTTATTAAAACTTTTTTCGTATAATACGGTCCTATTGATTGTACCCTAAATTCGCCCGCATTTGCCGATGTATCAGAAAAATTATTGTCACCTAAGTGAAACATGTTTGTATCTACCGTCAAATCCATTGGCGCTGTTTTTTCAATACCAACTGTCATAGGACGAGACGCAATGGATTCGTTTACTGTCAATGAAAATGGTTTGTAACCGTCTTTTGAAACGGACATAATTGTATCCCCGCTGATATTTGCATCTAAACTAAATTTGCCGTTTGCATCACTTTTTGTAGAAAAATTCTTTTGTGGAATATTTATTGTTGCGCCGTCAATTGGGTTCATAGAATCTGCGTCGACAATTTGATGCGAGCCGATCTGATCCACTTTTGAAACATTACCTTGAAAAGTTGCACTATTTGCCGAAAGATTAAAAAATAAAATTGATACCGCTAAAAATAAAGTTTTTTTCATAAACACTACCTCACCCAAAACAATGTAAACTTTTTTTGTACATTTAAAAACCGCTTGTGAGGGAAGTTTGAGGGCAATTAAAAGAAATTAAAAAATAAGATTTGAAATTTTATATTTTTTTGCTATTATAATCTTACGTTAAACCATAAATTACATTTTGTTTAACAGAAAATCTCATAAGCCGATGTGATGCAAGGCGACCCGAGAGGCTCCACGAAGTGGAAAGTGAGGGGAAGCCAAGTCAGATTAGACCAATTCCATCACATTAGCATAAACAATTAAATAAAAAAAATCTCACATGCCGATGTGATGGAATTGGTAGACGTGCTAGACTCAAAATCTTGTGTAGGAAACTACGTGCCGGTTCGACCCCGGCCATCGGCAATTTACTTTAAAGACTCCTAAATGGAGTCTTTTTTAATTCACAAAATAAAATTACTTTAAATAAAAACTTCTCAATTTTTCATAATTAGGATTTGTACGCATTTTAGCAATAATTTTCCACACCGAAAATTCTTCTTGCTTTGAAACAAATTTATTAAATTCTTTATCATTCAAAACATAAGATACACGCAATAATTCCTTAAAGCCTAATATAGAAAGTTTATCTTTCTTTATAACCTCTCTTAAATTTTCAAGCCAAGCAATATCATTGTTTGAATATAAACGAACCTTATTTTCTCTTATTGGCATAACTAATAATTCTTCATCATAGGTTCTTAATCTATCAGCAGACATTTTTAAATGTTTAGCTACTTGACTTACTTTAAATATTGGTGTGTTATCTTCTATCATAAGCTAATCCTCAATCAACATTTTACCTTTTGTTATGATAGTGTTCAATTTAGGCATGATAAAATTACATATTAAGTCATGTTAAATATTATAAACATAGTTACGATAATATTAGTCTTTTATGATAAGCTTAGTTTATTAAAAGAATAGGAGGGTTCGTGAAAAAAGTATTATTAAGTTCATTACTATTATTCATTGCAGGGAACATTGTTTATGCGGGAATGACAACAGAAAAGGAAATTGGACCATGCACAAGTAAAAACAAGTACGGATTCTGTGTAGAATCAAGAACTCATTATTGTGCGTCAATTTCAAGATACAACGGAAGATGCGAAATGTGGTTTTCAAAAAGTAAATCTGATTATGATAATACAATGGAACAATTCAAAAAGTTTAATCAAGGTATAGTTGAAGGTGTTAAACCTACTTCTAGCCAGTCAAAAACTACAAATAAAACTAATAACAAACAAAATAATTATGCTGAAATTCAAAAACAAAAAGCACAGCAACAAGTTGAAGCAAAAGCAAAAGCTCTAGAATTAGAAAAAGCAACGATTCCTAATTCTATAAAATTATCTCAATCGTTAGAAACAATTGATAAAAGAATTCAATTATTACAGAATAAACAGGCTGCGGGCGTTGATGTTTCTTCAGAATTGGAATTGCTGTCATATAAAAGTGATAAATTAAGAAAATTAAATAATTTAAGAGTTGATTATGCTAGAGCAAATGAAAATTTAAAACAGGGTATTCTTACAAAGATTGAATATGATGATATTGTTGCAAAAATTAGAAAAAAGGATATAGAAATTGCAACTTCCTATAATCAAATAATGGCTATAACAACCGATGTAATGAAAAAAGAAAAAGCAGAAGCTAAAGCACTTGCAGAAGCGCAACAAAAAGCACAAAGAAAAAAAGAAATAGGTAAACGACTAATTAATCATGGTAGCTACTATTTACCAAGTTCGGCAAATAGTTGGATAAAACAAGGCACAGATGTATTAGAGTTATTAAAATAATAAAATTTAAGTAAGGAAGAAGTCATTAATGAATAGAGAAACAAAGCAATGCCCTTATTGTGGTGAAGAAGTTTTAAAAGAAGCAAAAAAATGCAAATATTGTGGAGAATGGTTTGAGCAAAAAGATTCAGAGGAAAGTACAGAACTAACAAAAATAGATTTTTTTAAATCAATTTTATTTATTATCATATTAATTTGCATCTTCGCTTTTGTACCCAATCCATTTGCTCAAACAATAGAAATAACAAATCAATTAACTGGGGAAAAAGTCCAGTTTCCAGTTGAAACAATTTCAAATAACGGTATTAAAGAATATTGCGTTAAAATAAGTATTCTTGAAGGTAACGAACATAGTTTTTGTTCTGAAAATAAAGAAGATTTAACCAATTTTGTTACTAAAGTTAAAACCGAAGAAATAAAAACTGAAAATGAAATGACACTTAAAAATCAAACTTTAAGTAAAGAATTAACCAAAATGTATTCTTTAGACAAAATGATATATATTACATTACAAAAGCAATATAATATTAAAGAATATAACTTAAAAGAAGAACAAGAAAAAATAAAAATAAAAAAAGCTATTGAAAAATATAATGAAGATTTAAGTAAAGAAAAGTCAAAAGAATTTGGAGTGTCTATTAATTGTGCTAAAGATTATATTACTGTTTTAAATTTAGAGGGAATTATAGATACGGATTTATTAAGTTGTACAAAAAAAGAAAATCAATTAATAAAAAATCATTTAAATAATGAAACATCAAACAATGTTGAAAATTATCCTCTTGAGCCAATATTTGGTAATAATGGCATGCCTAAATCATTAGTTTTGCAAGATGTTCCAATTATGTGTTTTGAAAAAGCTAATTGGAGTGATAATAGTCACTGCTCAAAGTCCCAATTAAAAAAAATAAAAGAATTCTTTAATAATGAATCCAATATTGATTGGGGTAAAGAGTATTTTAACTATTAAAAATATAAATATGGAAAGGAAATAATATGACAACCATTGAAAAATTCTCACCTGAGGTTAGCAAGGAATTAAAATATTATGTATATAGATTAATCGACCCAAGAAATGGACAAACATTTTATGTTGGTAAAGGTACAGGAAACAGAGTTTTTGACCACGCTAATGACGCTTTAAAAAATTATGATTTAGATTCTGAACACGAAGACAATATTTCTTTAAAAATTCAAACAATTAGAAATATTCATCAAGCTGGATTAGAAGTAATACACATTATACATAGATATGGACTAGATGAAGATACTGCTTTTGAAGTTGAATCTGCGGTTATGGATTGTTATCATTTTGATAATTTAACCAATACACAAAGTGGACACGCTCATGATAGGGGTGTTGCAAACGCTCTAACTTTACAACAAAATTTATCAATAGAAACGTATGACGAAATTGATAGTTTTAAGTATGTAATTATAAAAACAAAATGGGATAGAGTAAATGAAATAAAAAATTCTCAACCCAATTTAACAAATGATGAGTATATTTATGAAGCAACTAGAGCTTCTTGGAAAATAAATCCAAATAGAGCAAATGATTTTGAATATGCATTTGGAGTTATTGATGGAATTGTCGAAGGTATTTATAAGGTAAAAAAATGGGTATTATCTGATAATGGAATCAGGTATGAATTTATAAAAGATGATATTAACCCTTCGGAAAAAATATTAAAACATTTTATGAAAAAAAGAATTCCAGATACATATACAAAAAAAGGACAAGCAAATCCCATTATATATCATGAATAATATTAGACACTTAAATAGAATATAGGTTAAAAAGACTTCCTTTCGGAAGTCTTTTTATATTATAATTTATTACAGATTTTATCAAGAAAGGTATAAAATGAAAAAGAGAAAGCACTTAAATGCTCTTATATTATCTACTATAATAACTTTACTGCTATTGTATTGCGCAGTAAATAGATATTTCGAAAGATTTATTGAAAACTTTCCTGTTGTAGTTTTATCAATTCTTGTATTGATTATTCTGGCTATTATTGGAATTCAAATTAAAAATAGAGTAAAGGAATACAAGAAAAATCCTAAAGAAACAATAAAAGATATAAAAAGTAACTTAATTGGTACATTGTTCATTATTTTAGGCTTTATTTTATTTTTTGTTGTACCTTGTTTTTACATTATAAATAATAATTGATTGTAAAAAGCATTAAAATATCTTGCTTAGATGTTTTTTGTATTTATTATTTACATTAAAATGTAAATTACAATTCGCATACTGAAAGTAATTTATGTTATTATTATCAAATAGATTAAATTTAGGGCTTAAAATGGATAGAATTTTATTATTTATACCAATGTACAACTGCGCAAATCAGATAGTGAGAGTACTTTCATCACTAGATGAAAATGTGCAAAAATATTTGACTGAAGTTATTGTTGTAAATAATTTAAGCACTGACAACGGAGAAGAAGTTGTTTTAGATTTTATAAATTCTAACCCTACACTTCCCATTCATCTTCTTAGAAACCACGAAAACTATGGGTTAGGTGGTTCTCACAAGACTGCTTTTGATTATGCAATAAAAAATAATTTTGATTATATCATCGTTCTTCATGGTGATAATCAAGGGCATATTGAAGATTTAGTTCCTTATTTAGAAAACAAAGACTACAAGTTTTGCGATTGTCTTTTAGGTGCGAGATTTATGAAAGGTTCTAAGCTAGAAGGTTACTCGCTTTTCAGAACTTTTGGAAATATTGTCTATAACTTTTTATTCTCAATTGCAACTTTTAAACCTATTTACGACCTTGGGTCTGGCTTAAATATGTATTCTACCAAAATATTTAAAAATAAATTTTATGAAAAATATTATGATAACCTAATGTTCAATTATTGTATGATTTTAGGGTCATTTTATTACAACCACAAAACAAAATTCTTCCCAATTCGCTGGAGCGAAGATGACCAAGTTTCTAACGTAAAATTAATTAGCCAAGCATACAAGGTTTTAGCGTTACTTTTTACTTTTGTCATAAACAGAAAAATGTTTTTGAATAACGATTACAGAACTAACAAAAATTACACATATCAAGCAGAGGTTATAAAATAATGTTTAAAGATTTCAGTTTTATTGTTGATATAGACGGGACAATTTGCCCAATTAAAGGCAAAGATGAAAAATATGAAGATATTGTTCCTTACAAAAATGTCGTAGAAAAGTTAAAATATTACCATGACAACGGTGCAAAAATCATTTTATTCACATCAAGAAATATGAATTCCTACAACGGAAATATTGGTTTAATCAATAAAAATACTGCAAAAATTTTGTTAAACTGGCTTGAAAAATGGGAAATTCCATATGATGAAATAATTTACGGCAAGCCATGGCCAGGACATAAAGGATTTTACGTCGACGACAGAAGCGTTCGACCAGATGAATTTTTAAAATATTCGGTAGAAGAATTAAACGAGATTTGCAACAAAAGCAAGGAAACCTCAAAGTAATGAAGAAAGTTAATGTCATAATAACAATGGGCGGAATCGGCTCACGCTTTGCAAAAGTTGGCTACAATTTGCCTAAATATATGATAGAAGCAAAAGGAAAGACTTTGTTTGAATGGTCTTTAGACAGTTTACGTGGATATTTTAGCAATGTAGATAAATTTGTTTTTGTTGTTAGAAAGGAAAATAATGCAAAAAAATTTATTGAAACTCATTGCAAAAATTATAATATCACACCTGAAATTATAGAACTTGATTACGTTACAGACGGACAAGCATCAAGTGCAAAAATCGGAATTGAAAAATGCAATTTAAAAGAGGGTGTTTTAGTTTACAACATAGACACTTACGTAGAACCTTTTCAAATGAAATCAGAAGATTTACAAGGTGATGGTTCAATTCCTTGCTTTAAGGCTGAAGGCAACCATTGGAGTTTTGTGAAAACCGACAATTTAGGTAATGTTATTGAAGTTCAAGAAAAAAATAGAATTTCTGACCATTGCTCGCTTGGAGCTTACTATTTTTCGTCAGGAGAGCTTTATTTAAAAATTTATAAAGAATTTTATTGTGAAAAAAATCTTTCAAATTTGAAAGAAAAATATATTGCACCAATGTATAATTATATGATAAAACAGGGTTATAAATTGTCTATGAGTCTTGTTGATGCAGAAAAAGTTCACGTTTTAGGAACACCAGAAGAATTAGAAACCTTCATTTCGGAAAAATAAAATGAACGAAAAAAAAATCGGAGATTTAATCAATACAATTTTATTTAGTTCGCTCATAGTTAGCTTAATAATGACAATATTATTGCCATTTATTAGTTTTTCAAACCAAATTTATCCAGATTTTATTTATGGAATTTCGCTTTATAATACAAACAAATCGCTAGAACTTGCGGTTTACAAATCGCTTTTGCTTGTTGGAAGCATAGTTTCACTATTGTTTGGAATAAAAATCAACAATACTCCCCATAAAGATAATCCGCCAAAACTACCTTACATATATTATTTTTTAATTGGTTTAGTTCTCACGACAGTAATATTTTCGACAGTTATTTCTACAAAATTAATTACAGCTTTGTTTTTTTATATTGTTGTCTATTCTTTATGGCAAAATTATGCAAATAAACTGATGTTAATGGGCTTTTTTTCCTATTATACAACTACTGCAATCGTTGCATTAATAACATTTTTAGTTCCAATTTGTCCAGCTTATGAGATATTTTATAAATTTGGTGATGATGTAAATCAAATATTTTTACTTATTTTATCAATAATTCTCACTTTGGGAATAATTTGTCTATGGAAAAAATTTGGCGAAAAATTTTTAAACAAAACCATTCTCATTTTACAAATATTTTTACCTCTGAATTTATTAATTTACTTTAAAGATACGTACGAATATGGCGAAAAAGTAATAAAATTACCTTACCCAGCGCTGTTTTACATCGTTATTAGTTTTGTAATTTTATTTGCATTTTATAATGCGTTTTGTTTTATAAAAAAACAATTTTTAGAAAAAAATTTAAACATAAAAACTCTAATTTCACTAAGTTCTGTGCTTGTAATTTTTGCAATGAATTCTTTTACAAGTCCTGCTCAAATTATTCCGTCAGATTTGTTTCATCATGGCGAACAAATTGTAGAATTTCAACAAGTTTTTGGACAAAATCTAACATTATACAAAGATTTTACACCAAGTTCTGGCAACTACTCTTTATTGACAGGCACTGTTTTAAAACTTATGGGCGACAATGCAACTATTTATCCAGTAGCTTATTCATTAATTTTATTTTGCTTTGCTATTCTTGTTGGTGTTTTATCATATACACTTGCAGGAAGTCCCATTTCACTACTTTTAGGAGCTTCTACTGGATTATTTATCTATAATCGTGGTTATTTAATTCTACCAATTCTATTAATTTTAACTTTACCAAAACTAATTAACAATCGAGATTTATGGTTAAAAATATGGATATTATTAATTATAATTGGAGATTTTTACTATCCTATTTACGGTGCATCTATGTTTTTTGCAACATTACCATTTGGATTTGTTCAATTTAAGGAATTTTTAAAAACAAATTATCAAAAAAACTTCAAATTTTATTTTAGCTGGATTGTTATGTTCTTGGTTGTTGCGGTAATGTTACCTATCTTTTTAAACATGGCAAAACACATTTTGTTATTAGCTAATCAAAGTATTTTAGCTGACGGCGCTACAATACTAAATCCCCGACAATTTATGCCAAAAGAATACTTAACATTCTTACCAGCAGGCATAAGGTTCGTATTTTATATTTTAAGCAAAATTTTTATCCCTACAATTTCTGTAATTCTTCCTTTTACAGTTTTAGGAACAATTTGGATTAACAATAAAAGCAATGTTTTTTATAAATCACCTTTATTTTTAGTTTTGTCATCTTCAATAATTTTTCAAATTGTAGCCTTTTCATATACACTAATTGCAGCAGATGAAAGCACAATTATTTCAAGGACAGCAATTGTTGTCGTTCCAATTATGCAGTATTTAACTTTAGGTCTTTACATTTTTGGAAAAGATTATTTAAAAGAAAGTACAAAAAAACAACTCGTAATCTTAACGCTAATTCTTGCTTCTGTCATAATGTTTAGCACTATTTTTTCAAATTGGTTTAGTTGTGATATAAAACACAAAATCGGTGGACTTCAAAATGACTCTTGTAAACTTAGCGCAAGTTTCAAATACCTAAATAATGATTATATATTTGTTGATGGTAAAAAATTAAACATTAAAAAACTTGGCAAAGGGTTTATGAAATGCGAAAACTTTGAAAAATTAAAAGAATATAATAACTTTATACAAACTCACAAAATGCAAAACGCAACCTTTATGAATTTGCCAAGAATGTTTTACTACATTCTTGATGTAAAAAGTTGTTATAATGATTTAACTTATTTATTTCAAACTAAAAAAGCTCAAGATAATTACATAAAATATTTAAACAAAGTTTCAGAAAAACCTATCATTGCGGATTTTGAACATCTTGGAAATTATGAAATTTTAAAATGGATTGAAGATAATAACTACATAAAATTAAAAAACGGTTGGTTTGTTTACGTCAATGATTTAAAAAAATATCATTTAAACAACAGCGATATAGAAAAAAAATCTGACCTTTTTGATGATGAAATTAATTTTGATATTAGCTGTAATTCTTTTGGTAAATCTATCAAGACACTTGAAAAAGCCTTTGATAGAACTCTTTCCATGCCTGTTGACGATGTTATTTATGACAAAAACAGTTTGAAAATAAACTTTAAAGATAAAATAAATGGCAAAAAGTTTGATTATTTGTATCTAAAAATAAATATCAACGAAGATTTAAACAAAAGATTTTTTGGAAGTTTTGACAACAGACTTCTAACACTTTATAAAAATAATCAAGAACTTTCAAAATATAACCTAAATATTTATTGGGATAACAAGAAAAATCAACCAATAGTAACAGTTTTAGGAAATGGTGAATTACTTATTCCTCTTGGTTATAATTCTAGTTGGCGAAACAATTTTCACAAAAATTTATTAATAGAAATTAAGAATATGCCTAATTTAAAAATCGAAAAAATAGAATTTTTTGGCAGATAAATCCGCTCAATATATAAACTTTATGTTTATTGTATAATTTTTTTATAATAGCTTAGAAATAAAGAGGTTTTCATGGAAAAATTTTATTTAACAACTGCAATTGATTACGTAAACGGTGCACCTCACATTGGACACGCTTACGAAAAAATATTAACAGATATCATCGCAAGACACTTCAAAAAAAGATGTGACGATGTATATTTCTTGTCAGGTACTGATGAACATGGTATCAAAATTCAAAAAACATCAGCTTCTCAAGGAATTACGCCAAAAGAGCTTTGCGATACTAACGCTCAAAAATTCCAAGATTGTTGGAAAGCTCTAGGAATTGATTATAATCAATTCATCAGAACAACTGATGAACAACACGAAAAAATAGTTCAAAAAATCTTTAAAAAACTTGTAGAAAAAGGTGATATTTACAAACATTCTTACAAAGGTTTGTATTGCAGTGGGTGCGAATGTTTTTTAAGCGAAAAAGATCTTACTGAAGATGGTCTTTGTCCTGATCACATGAAAAAACCTGAAGAAGTTTCAGAAGAAAATTATTTCTTTAAACTTTCAAAATACAAAGATGCAATCATCAAACATATTAAAGAAAATCCAGATTTTATTGTTCCAAGTTTCAGAGCAAATGAAGTTTTGAATCAATTACAAGACATTCAAGATATATCTGTATCTCGTTCAATTTCAAATGTAACTTGGGGTGTTCCAGTTCTTAATGACCCAGAACAAGTTATCTATGTTTGGATTGATGCACTTTCAAACTATATTACAGCCTTAGGTTACAATCCAGATGGCGAAAGTGATGAAAAATTTAACAAATATTGGCCTGCAGATCTTCACGTAATCGGTAAAGATATTCTTAAATTCCACAGTATCTATTGGTTAGGAATTTTAATGGCTCTTGATTTACCATTACCAAAACAGCTTTTGGCACACGGCTGGATTACAATTGACGAAACAAAAATGTCAAAATCTTTAGGTAATGTAATTGCTCCACAAGACATTTTGAAAAACTTTGAACTTGAAACTCCAGACGCACTTCGTTACTACATGGCAACCTCTGCTCCTTGTGGAAAAGACGGCAATTACTCTGATGATGATTTCAAAGAAAAAGTTAATGCACACCTTGCAAATTCAATGGGTAACTTGTTAAATAGAACTCTTTCAATGCTTGTTAAATACTTTGACGGCGAAGTTAAGCCAGAATTTAAGACTGATGCAAGTATTTTAAATACAGCTAAAAACACTATTGATATTGTAAAAAATCATTTTGATAATTATGAAGTTGCAGAAGCAGGAAACGCTATTATCTCACTTGTTGACGTAACTAATAAATATGTTACAGACAATGCGCCATGGACTTTAGCAAAAGAAGAAAAAATGCTTGAATGTGGTCAAGTTTTGACAACAGTTCTTGATATTATGTGCATAATTGCATCATTAATTGAACCATTCTGCCCTAATATCGCAAAAGAAATGGCAAAACAATTATCGTTTGATTTATCTATAAAATATGATGATTTAATTGTTAATAACATCAAAGTTGGTAAATTAATAGCAAAAGAAGATATCCACCCTGTATTTTTACGTATGGATTCTGAACTTGCCGACAAATCATCTAAGAAAAAATAATTTATGGACATCAAAGAACTAAAAAGTAGAATAGCTAAAAACAAGGAGTGTCTTTGACTTAGAAAATTCTAAACAAGAACTTTCTAAACTTGAAACAAAGTTACAATCTCCAGAAGTTTGGGCTGACCAAAAACTTGCAAGCGAATTAGGTCAAAAAACACGAGAAATAAAAGAAAATATCTCTCGTGTTGAACATTGGGAAGAAATTATTTCTGATGCGGAAATTGCATACGAAATGCAAGATGAGGATTTAATAAATGAAGCTAATTCAAATTTAAAAGATTTAGAAAAAGAATTAGACAAATTCGATGTTCAATTAATGCTTTCTGGCGAATACGACAGTGCTGATGCAATGCTTACCGTAAACGCAGGTGCTGGCGGTACTGACGCTCAAGATTGGGCTGAAATGTTACTTAGAATGTACACCCGTTGGGCTGAAAAAAAAGGATGGAAAGTCACTTTACTTGATAAGTCTGAAGGTGATGAAGCTGGCATAAAATCTGCAACTATAAAAATTACAGGTAAATTTGCTTTCGGTTATGCAAAAGCTGAACGTGGAGTTCATAGATTAGTTAGAATTTCACCATTCAATGCAAATGGCAAACGACAAACAAGTTTTGCTAGTTGCGAAGTCTCACCAATTATTGAAGATTACGAAAAAGAAATTATAATTCCGCCTGAAGATATTGAATTAGACACTATGCGTTCAGGTGGTGCAGGCGGTCAAAATGTAAATAAAGTTGAAACTGCTGTTAGAATTTTGCATAAACCGACAGGAATTGTAATTAAATGTCAGCAAGAGCGTTCTCAACTTCAAAATAGAACTATTGCAATGCAAATGCTTGCAGCAAAATTACTTGCAATTCGACAAGCTGAACATGAAAAGAAACTTGCAGAATTAAAAGGTCAAAATTTTGATATAAACTTTGGATCTCAAATTCGCTCATACGTATTTCACCCATACAAAATGGTTAAAGACCACCGAACAGGTTATGAAGTAGGAAATGTCGATGCAGTAATGGACGGCGATATTGACGGATTTATTGAAGCATATTTAAAACAATAAAAAAGTCGGTCGGTTATATCATAACCGACCGACTTTCAAAAAAAAAATTATTTTCTAACTTTATTTTCTTCACCCTTCATAAGACGTTTAATATTTTCTCTATGAAGATAAATAATGTATAATGCACCTATTGCACAGTATACAACGTATGCGATTGGTTGATGGAAAAAATACATTAAAACAGGAGCACAAGCTACTGCAATAATTGAACCTAATGAAACATATTTAGAAGTATAAGTAATTGCACCCCAAATAGCCGCAATAATCAAGCCTACTTGCCAATTTAAAGCCAAAATTGTACCAACACCTGTTGCAACAGATTTTCCACCCTTAAATGCCAAATAAATAGGTTTACTATGACCGATAATTACGGCAACTGCAGCAACTACTGCAGGAATACCTAATTCAGCTTTAAAGTGAGCAAATAATACTGCTAAAATTACAGGAACAGCACCCTTTAAAGCATCTAACAACATTACGATAAAGAAATATGGAGTCCCCAAAACTCTTTTTACATTTGTTGCACCTGTTGAGCCTGAGCCTATCTCTCTAATATCTTTGCCTGTTTTAAGTTTTACAATAATGTAACCTGTTGGGATAGAACCGATTAAATATGAAATAACAAAAACGATTCCTAACATATAAAACCAAGTTACAAATTCTTTTAAAATTCCAACTATATTCATAAATTTCTCCTTTTTGTCGATTATAAAATATTATCTTAAAATTATCAAATAGTTAATATCTGGCTTTACGTCTTTATTTTTAGGCATTTTTTTCCATAGTTTCATGTGAATTGTTGCAGGATATGCCATTGTTGTAAACTTCAATTCATTTTGTAGGGGCGAACCATTGTTACAACCTCCTTGAACACCACAAGCATTACCTAAATGAATAAAATCTTTGAATGCATAAACATTTGTCGAAATATTTTCTTTTTGAGTAAACACAATATTTTTCAAAATATCTGCATAAGCAAATTTGAACCCTAAATCACGAGCATTTAAACCTTTTAATAAATACGTATGCCCCAAATTACCCTTGTATGCAGAAACTTCAAAAATAACCTTAATTGTATTTTCGTCTTTTGAATAATTAATTTTTATTGGAATTAAATAATCAACGGGCGAACAATCTTTTTTCTCTTTGTCATCAAAACTTAATCTATCTAACCCAACAAGCATTGTTGGATTATTAATATAACGACTTTCTTCTGACAAACCAATATTTGCTTTTGCGCCACGTCCTGTACAAGTTAGAGCCTCAATACTTAACCAAGGTTTTTTATCAACAATTTGTCCAAAAACTTCCTCTGTTGGAGTGTAATTTCTGTTTTTAAAAATTGTTTTTTCAACATAAGTTTTTCTTAACTGATAAATTTCACTTCTTTTTTTATAGTTCAAATCTGTCATTGGATTAATTGGTACACTTCCTGTAACCCAATATTCATCAGCTTCTTCTTTATTAAATTTTTCAAATGGGCTATTTGATTCTTCTTTTTTGAACTCATTTTCTGGATATTCTAATTGAATATCAACATCGTCAATTGTGTCATCTTCATCTTCAAGTTCTTCTTGCCATGGTTTCTGAGAAGACAACTTTAAAGCACCTTTCTTTTGAATATTGTCAAAAAGGTTCGGATTAATCATAAAGTACAAAATCAATCCGACAACCGCTACAAATATAATTAAAAAGTTTTTAAATTGGTGGTTATTCGAATTCATTTTATTCTCTCTATTTTAGTTCAAATTAGGCAATATCCCAACGTCCACAAGTACCGCCCCAACGTGCAATAATATTACCTTGAATATCTTTTATGTTTTCATAGTGAGGGTGGTTGTGTTCGTCCATACCCTCAACAATTGTAATAACTTCACATTGGTTTGAGCAACCATTACAATCACAAGTGATTGAAGCAAAGTGCATATCACCAACTTCCCAACCTCTGAATGTTGTTGGTTTTTCGGTGTATTGGTGATTTTCCATTGCCAATAATGCAGCGCCAATAGCACCCATTGTTTGGTGGTTTTCTGGAACGACAATTTTTGTTTTTAATTCTTCTTCAAATGCTTTAACCATACCTTTGTTAGTTGCAACACCACCTTGGAATGAAATTGTTGGTAATAAATCTTTTCCTAAAGCTAAGTTTGCAAGATAGTTTCTAACTAATGCTTGGCAAAGACCATATAATAAATCTTCTACAGGATAACCTAATTGTTGTTTGTGAATTAAGTCACTTTCTGCAAAAACACCACAACGCCCTGCGATACGAGCAGGATTTGTAGATTTTAATGCAGTATCACCAAATTCTTCAATTGGAACATTCAAACGTTGAGCTTGGTGATCTAAAAAACTTCCTGTACCGGCTGCACAAACTGTATTCATCGCAAAATCTGTAACAATACCATCTCTCAAGATAATAATCTTACTGTCTTGACCGCCAATTTCCAGAATTGTTTGAACACCAGGAATATTAACACTTGCAGCTACTGCGTGAGCTGTAATTTCATTTTTAATAATATCAGCACCAACTAATGCACCTGCTAAATTACGACCTGAACCAGTTGTACCAACACCTTTTACATCATATTCTTGTGTTGCTTGAGCTTTCAAATGTTTTAAGCCTTCTTGAACTGCCATAACTGGTTTACCAGCCGTTCTTAACATATAACTATCAACGTATTTACCATTTTCATCAACCAAAGCTAACTTAGTTGTAACTGAACCTACGTCTATACCTAAATATACTGTCAATGCCATATTTATACTTCCTTTTCTTTTTATAATTAAATACTAGCACAAACAAATGTAACAAATTGTAAATATACCTAAAAGCATGTATAAAGTTTATTTTCAACCTTGCCGTTATAAGAAGTACGTAGGCAATAATGAAAGTGTGACATTATGGTTCAAGGGATAAATTGGAATAGTTATTCAGCAAATCAAATTTTGGAAATGAAACAAAAAGGTGTTCAAGTTCCAGATGATGTGCTTAAAAAAGCTGAAAGTTCTATTTCTGAAAAAGATACAAAAGAAATTACGTCAGAATCAAATGACGAAAAAAACGTTGAATATGATGTTACTGATGATACTCAAAATATTGATAGTTCTGAATATAAGTCAAAAATTCAAGATGTTGCAGATTTTAAAAAGCAACTTGAAGAAGAAGGCGCTAGCTTAAAATCAATAGTAAAACAATTTACTACAAAAGCAAACGAAAATACTACAATGTTAACTGCATCATTAGAAGAACTTAGTATGTTTACGGATTTCATCGCAGAAAAACAAGATATTGCGACTGAAACTCAAGCGCAAGCCGAAAAAGAACAAGCTGAAGTGCAAGCTACAGCAGAAAAAATAACTCAAGAAATTGAAAAGAAACAAGACGAAATTGAAACAATTAATGATAAAGTAGATTCAGGAGAGGCTACAGAAGAAGACAAAACAAAAGCTAAAAATTTACAAGGTGAAATTCAAACCATAGCTGACAATGGAAACGCAACAATTACAGCAAAAGAAGCCGTTGTTGCAGACTTAAATACAGAAACAACAACCACAATGAGCGATTTAGAAGCACTTACAAAACTTGTAAATGAAGATACAACTGATGCTAAAAAGGGTGTAGATTTCGCAAAAGAAACTCATGACTTGTCTAATAAATTATACAAAAAAGGTTCAAAAGCAGGTAAAATCGGCACAATAGCAGGTAGCGTTGTTGGTGGTACTGTCGGTGGTTTTAGCATGTCAAAAGTAAAAATTGTACATAATGACGTTGGTTTAACAAACACAACAGCGAAATCAAACATCGGACTTAACATTGGCGGTGGCATATCTGGAGCTAGTATAATGGGTAGCTTGGGTTCACTATTTGGCTCTAAAAATAGAAAAATTGGCCAAGCGGGCATGGATGCAGCAAATAAATTAAATCAAGTTGCAACAAACCAAATAAATACAGCTCAAGTTATTGCTAACAACAATGATATTGCAATTAATGCAACAACTGACGCAGATTCTGCTGTTACTGATTTATCAGGCATAATAAAAGATGCTGAAAATACGGATATAAAAACAGAAGCTGAAACAACTAACAAAAATTTAAATGTTACTAACGAAGATAATAAAACAACAGAAACTCCTGTAGCAAAAGGTGAAACAGAAGTTGAAGATGAAAACAAAAAGAAAAAAGAAGCATAATTGACTTTGAATAAAAATAGGAATAACAAATAGGCAGTTTGCAAAATGCAAACTGCCTATTTGTTTAAATTCTTCTTCTTCGCACTTTTAACTCCACATCGGCTTACGCTTTTTTTGTTCCTGTGGTACTCGGACATTCGTCCTGCGTTCCTACGTCACAGATATTATGTTGCGTGTCTTGCTTGTCTTTGCCGTCGCAAAGCCAATACCGACACTCCACATCTGCTCACGCATTTATTTCGCAATAACAAACGCAATTGCCTTTGTTTTATCGTGAGAAATACTCAATTTAAAACGAAGATTTTTTGATATCTTTTTCAAAAGTCTAAGTTTTGGACAACCATTTTTATCGTGATAAGTTTCAATATCAGTTAAATAAACACCCGTAACACCATATTGTTGAAGAGCCTTAATGCAAGCCTCTTTTGCACAAAACTTGCCAGCAAAATGTTGAGAAGGTTTTGCTTGAGCCAAACAATACTCTTGTTCACCATGTGTAAAAATCTTGTCTAAAAGTTGTTTTGAACGATATTCAAATCTGTTGCTATCTTCAATATCTACACCAATTTGCATAAATTTTACCTCATTTTTAATATTATATATTCTAATTTATTTTATCATGGTAAAATAAATTTATACAGTAATTATGAAGGGAAAAATATGAATAAAGAATACTTTCCACAAGAAATAGAAAAAAAATGGCAGAAGTATTGGGAAGAAAATCATACTTTCCATACGCCAAACGACAGTGACAAGCCTAAATATTACGCATTGTCAATGTTCCCATATCCAAGCGGAAAACTTCACATGGGACACGTTAGAAACTATACAATTACTGACGTAATTGCTCGTTTCAAAAAAATGCAGGGATTCAATGTTCTTCATCCAATGGGCTGGGATAGCTTTGGTTTACCTGCTGAAAACGCAGCGATGAAACATGGCGCTAATCCTGAAACTTGGACAGACGAAAATATTGCATATATGACAAAACAGCTTAAAATGTTGGGTCTTTCTTATGATTGGGATAGAGAAGTTACAACTTGCAAACCTGATTACTACAAATGGACTCAATGGTTGTTCTTACAGTTATATAAAAAAGGGTTAGCATACAAAAAAGAAGCTGCCGTAAATTGGTGTGAAAGTTGCGGTACTGTACTTGCAAACGAACAAGTTATCGACGGCAAATGCTGGCGTTGTGATAGCGTTGTAGAAAAAAAATATTTATCTCAATGGTTCTTAAAAATAACAGATTACGCAGATAGACTTCTTAAAGACCTTGATAAACTTGAAGGTTGGGGCGATAACGTAAAAACAATGCAAGCAAATTGGATTGGAAAATCTCAAGGTGCAATCTTGAAATTCAAAGTTGTCGAAAAAGATATGGAAATTCCTGTTTACACAACTCGTCCAGATACAGCATTTGGTATAACATACCTTGTTGTTGCGCCCGAATATAAAGATATTGAAGCGCTTACAACTGAAGAAAACAAACAAGCAGTTGAAGAATACAGAGCAAATGCTCGCAAATTAACAGAAATTGAAAGACTTTCTACTGATAGAATTAAAACAGGTGTACCTTTAGGAACTCACGCAATCAATCCATTTACAGGTGAAAAATTCCCTCTATGGACTGCTGATTATGCATTGGTAGAATACGGTACAGGGGCTGTAATGGCTGTACCTACTCATGATGAACGTGACTTCGCTTTTGCTAAAAAATACAACTTACCAATGAAGGTTGTTATTTCACCAAAAGACAAAGAATTGAATGTTGAAGAAATGACAAACGCATACACAGAAGAAGGTGTAATGGTAAACTCTGGCGAATTCAACGGAATGAAAAATATTGCTGCCAAAAAAGCAATCACACAATTTGCAGTTGATAATGGTTTTGGCGAATTTAAAACTCAATTCAGATTAAGAGACTGGCTAGTTTCTCGTCAAAGATATTGGGGCGCTCCAATTCCTATTGTATACTGTGACAAATGTGGTATCCAGCCTATTCCTGAAGATCAACTTCCTGTATTGTTACCAAAAGATGTTGATTTCTCTGTTGTAGGTAAATCACCAATTACAACATCTAAAACATTTAAAGACACTGTTTGCCCTGTATGTGGCGGACATGCGGTTAGAGAAACTGATACAATGGATACGTTTATGTGTTCAAGTTGGTACTACTTACGTTATTCAGATGCTAGAAATTCTGAAAAATGCTTTGATAAAGAATTAGTTGATAAATGGCTACCTGTTGACCAATATGTCGGTGGTATTGAACATGCCATTCTTCACTTGTTATATTCAAGATTTTTCACAAAAGCATTACACGATTTAGGTCTTGTAGGTTTTGATGAACCATTCAAAAACTTGTTGACTCAAGGTATGGTTCTTAAAGACGGTTCAAAAATGTCTAAATCTAAAGGCAACACAGTAGATCCAGATGAAATCTTTAAAAATTATGGAGCTGATACAGCAAGAACCTTTATTCTTTCTGATTCACCTCCTGCAAGAGACTTCGATTGGTCAGATGCAGGCGTTGAAGGCTGTTACAAATTCTTAAACAGAGTTTGGAGACTTGTTTCAACAAACCAAGAAAAAATTACCTTTAATTACAAAGTTCCAGAGACTCGTACAAAAACTAATGATGATTTAGTTCGTATGGTTCATATCTCAATTAAGGGTATTACTAACGACATCTCAAATGACTTCCAATTCAACACCGTAATTTCTAAATATAGAGAATTGGCAAATTACATTTCTGATTGGACTAACAAAGCTCAATGGAACGATGAAGACAAAAATATATTCAGTTTTGCAATTTTAACATTAATGAAATTAATGTCACCTGTTGCAGTTCACATGACTGAAGAAGTTTGGACTTCATTAGGTGCAAAAACTTCAATTCATGACGAAAAATGGTGCGAATATGATGAAAACCTTGCAAAAGCAAGTTCAATCACATTAGTTGTCCAAATCAACGGTAAAGTTCGTGATAAAATAGAAGTTGACGAAGCCTTAGACCAAGAGGAATTAAAGAAGATAGCTCTTGAAAGTCAAAAGGTTAAAGATGCGACAGAAGGCAAACAAGTTGTCAAAGTCATCGTTGTACCTAAAAAGCTAGTTAATATTGTGGTTAAATAATGATGCGTAAGCCGATGTAGAGTCGGCAGAGCATTCACGCAACATATAAGAAGCGCC
>SAMEA104315421__coassemble_512_pt1 | contig 71026 bp, 76 predicted proteins | sample SAMEA104315421__metabat2_low_PE_020 | metagenome-assembled genome bin SAMEA104315421 (sample SAMEA104315421) | gut metagenome | biome: Monkey gut; feature: monkey-associated habitat; material: faeces | place: China | collected 2013
TAGAAAACAAAATAAAAGATATCTACTCAAAAATCAAAAATAAATCAAATATTGATGATATTAAGGAGTTTTGCTTGTCATTGCAAAGAGGAGATATATAATGTTCAAGGTTGTTATAGAGAAAAAACACATTTTATTAAAATTTTTAGGAATAAAGTTAAGAATAAAAAAATATGTAAAATTGAGTCGAATAAAGGATTTTTTAAATCATGTTATTGATAATAATACAAATCCTTTTGGTTGAGATAAACGACTGTCACCTAGAGACACTGTTAGGTTTATACGAGCAACTAATAAGGCTAGGTTATAATGTAGAAATTTTAATTAATGAGCCTGCGGAGAATTTATTTTCAACATTTAAAGACATAAAAGTTTGGGAATTTAAACGAAATTCTTTGTTAAAGTTACTTAAAATAGCTGATTTTTCGAAGTATGAAAGAATTATTTATAACTCAAAAATAATTTATACGAATGAGGGCCCTACTGATTTACATGAGTTTTTGAAAAAGATTCCACAAGGTAAAAAAGAAAACATTTATCTTCAACACCATATAGATAGATACTTTGAATACCCAAATGATAAACAAATCATATTAGCAAATCCTGCAAAGGATGAAAGAGTAGAAAAATCAGTAGTTAATGCTCATTATTTTGGTGATGTCAAAATTACTCCTAAAAATGATATTACAACATTCATAACTATAGGTGAATTAAGTCAAAAACGTAGAAATTGTGACTTGCTAATTAATGCCTTAAAACAGCTTGTCGAACGAGGTGTTCATAATTTTAAAGTAGAGATTATTGGTAACGGCTCATTAGAAAATTTACCAGAAAATATACAACAATATTTTGATATAAAAGGTTGGTTAGATTTTCCAAAAATGTTTGAAACAATAGAAAATGCGGATTATTTTTTACCATTATTAGATCCAGATGTTGAAGCACATAAACGATATATGCAAGACGGAACAAGTGGAACATTTCAATTAGTTTATGGATTCTTAAAACCTTGCTTGATTCATAAAACTTTTGCTGACATTTATGATTTTACGAATGAGAACTCAATTATTTACGAAAACAATGATGTATTAGTAGCTTCAATGCAAAGGGCTATTAATACAAGTAAAGAAGATTATACAAACTTACAAAATAAATTAAAAGAAAAAGTTGAAAAGATTGAAGAGGAGTCTTTAACAAATATGAAAGGAATTTTAAATGCCTAGTGAATTACAAGATAAAATAAATATAATAATTACTCACAAAGGTAATCCAACCTATTTAAAATTTGTACTAGCTCAATTAAAAGAAACTAATCCTGATGCGAATATTGTTTTAATGGGTGATAGTAGTAACAATGAATATCCGTTTGTCAAACATGTAATGTTAGAGGATTATTTTCACGGCGCAAAAGAATTTGAAAAAGTTTATCAACATAAAAATATAACACCTTATGGATTTGAATTATTCTGTTATCAACGTTGGTTCTGTGTTTATGAATATATGTTAGAAAATAATCTAAAAGATGTTATATCCTTGGATTCTGATGTGCTTGTTTATGACAATTTACAAGAATTATATGAGTTTGTAAACAGGTTCAAATTTTCAGTGAGAACGACAGCTTTTCCTGATAATTCTTTTGGTGACGCAGGTCCACCGTTAGCTTATTTTAAAATTGAAAAATTAAAAGATTTGTGCGATTTCTTTATTGAATCTTATAAAAATCCAAACTACTTAGAATTGTTAGATAAAAAGGTAGATTATCAACGTAATCTGTATGAATCAGTCTGTGGAATTTGTGATATGAATCAGGTGTATTTTTTCACAAAAATGCAATCAGAGGGTGACTACTTTGACTTGTCAAATATAATTGAGCTTAATAACAAAAAAATTAAAATAGATTCTACAATATTAGATTCGACAGAATTTGAGGAAAAAGATAAACATAAGAATATTCAAATTATAAACAAAAAAGCTTATGCATTATTGAAAAATATTAATGAAATGATAGAGTTTCCATTAATTCATTTCCAAGGATATTGTCCAGTGAATATAAAAAAATGGATTCCAGATTATTACATTGGAAAAAAATATAAATTGGCTTTATTGAATAGAAAATTTTCTAAATTGTTTGATGTTATGTTGAATAAAATTAGAAAACAGATTTTTTTGCGTAAAAAATGTAAAGGCTGGAAAGGTAATGTTATAATCTTTCCTAAAAATATCAGATTTGTTAGAAAATTAAAAATAAATATAACTGGTAACAATAACATAATTGATTTATCTTCAGTTGAAAGAATTAGTAAAAGTTCAATTATTAAAATAGAGGGTGATAATAATGTTTTGAATTTTGGGAATCTCAAAACTTCAAAAAATGCTCATTTTGATATAACTATTTGTGGCTCAAATTCAAAACTTGATTTACAAGGCTCAGTTCTGATTGATGAGTTATTGTCAATATTTATGTGTAATGGTACATCTGTCTGTGTTGGTGAAAAAACATCATTTTTTAAGACGTTTATTCAATGTATTCATGAAGGAACTTCAGTCCAAATCGGAAAAGACTGTATGTTTTCTTTTGATATTTATCTTTACAACAGTGACGGACATCCTATTGTTAATAAAGATAATAAAATAGTTAATAAACCTGGTGATATAATAATAGGAAATCATGTTTGGGTCGGTTGGGGTGCTTCTTTATTAAAAGGTGTTTGTGTAAATAATAATTCTATCATCGGTAGATCTTCTGTTGTTTCTAAATCTTTTAGTGAAGAAAATTTAATTATTGCAGGGAATCCAGCTGTGAAAGTTAAAACTCTAGATGGAACTTGGTTGAGAGAAAATGAAAGTTTTACAAAGGAGGATATGTAAATTGAATAAGATTCCAATTGTTTTCTCTTTTGATAAAAATTTTATTTTACCAGCAAGTATTGCTATAAAATCGTTACTCGAACATAAATCGGCAAATACCGAATATGAAATATTTGTTCTTTATAATGGTTTAGATACAAAGGTTAAAAGAAAATTTGAAGAAATAGCTAAAATAAATTGGATAGATATTGATGACAACAGATTTAAAGATTGTCCGGTAAGTGATATTTGGAATTCGTTGGTTTATTACAGATTACTAATACCTGAATTATTACCTCAATATAACAAAATTATTTATTCAGATGTAGATGTTTTATTTAAAAGTGATTTATCTGAAGTATTTAATCAAAATATTGATGACTATTATTGGGCAGGCATAATTGCAGAAAAAAACACACCTGAGACAATTTGTCATAAATATTTTCCTGAAAATAAAAATGAATTTATTTATATGAGTGGTTTTATGCTTATAAATTGTAAAAAAATGCGAGAAGATAACATTATTGAAAAGATATTTGATAATATAAAAATTTTTGATAAAAGACTTAAATTTTTCGATCTAGACTTGTTAAACATTACTTGTAACAAAATCACCTCAGTACCATTTGAATATTGTGTTTTAGAAAACATATATAGCAATTTTTTAATTCAAAATGCAAAAGAATACGCTTTTTTAAGTAAAGTCTATGGTGATGAAGAATTAACAAAAGCGAAAGATAATCCAAAAATAATTCACTATGCAGGTGGTAATGAAAAAATTTGGAATAGAAGCACAATTGAAATACCTCAATATTATTTGGACTACATAAAACAATCACCTTTTTATGATAAGAATTTGTTTTATAAAACTATTAAAGGTTTATGTTTAAAACTATTATATCTAACATTTTCAAAATTTAGTTTAAATAAAAATGTCAGACATAAATACAGAAAGGAATTAAATGATTTCCATTATTAGTGATAAAAATGAGATATCTAATATTGAACCTAATGTTATACATAATAGGTATGACATCTTATATTCAGGTGATTTCGATTTATTAAAATGCAATAAAGAAATTATTCCGATTCATATTAATGGAAACACTTGTAATGTAGGCTTATATTTAAGAAAAATATCCCAAAATGATTTAGATGAATTAAAACAATACATATTTAAAAATTATAAAGATATATACAATCTAAAATTTTTGCATACATACACAGAAATTGATGGAATAGTAGCAAAACCACATTGGCATGTAAACTTACCAAAAACAATAGATGAATTTGATAAAACGTTGCATTCAAAGGTTCGTTATAATACAAAATGGTATCCAAAGAAGATAAAACAAGACATAGGAGAATATACTTTTAAAAAGTATACGAGCGAAAAATGTCCTAGCTATATTATTGAATTATACTTGAACTGGAAAAAACATTCTCATAATTTTGAATGGAATAAAAGTTCTAAAGATTATTTAAAAGAATTTGGAGTAACTACAATTTATGTAATGGAAACGACCAACACTGTTTTAGCAATAGGTTTTACTTGTGAGACAGGCAAGAATGTTTTCTTTGAAAATTTTTCTTTTAATCATGATTTTGCAAAATATTCTTGTGGAATGGTTCTTTACCACTACATAATTAAAGATTTAATTGATAATAATAAAGAAACTCTATATTTGTTAGGTGGGGATTTGGATTATAAAAAGAGATACAATGGAATAAAAACTTTAACTTATTCTGGATATATTTATCGAAATCTTAATTTTGTGAAAATATTGACGTTAATAGGAAACCTATTAACCTTTTTATTTCCAATAAAAAGGTTAAGGAAACTAGTAGTTGAAATTTTTGGTAGTCTTTGTCTTTCAAAGTATTATAAGCATTTCTTGAGAGATATGGTTTTAAAGGAGCAAATATGAAGATATTAAAATTACTAATTAATTTAATTCCAAATAGAAAAATACGACATGATTTAGTAAATAAATATTTTCCTAAAAATACGGGATTAGTTCAGTTTATTGTTGATAAAAATACAAAGTGTCTTATGGTATGTCCACATCCAGATGATGAAATGTTAGGTTGTGGTGGTACGTTCATAAAGTATTCAGATTATTTTGATTGTATTTGTATGGCTAGTTCTGGTGTAAAAACAGAAAGTATTGATGCAGAATCAAGAGCAAATTTGAGAATAGAAGAATTTAATAAAGTGATGCAAGCTTTGAACATCAAAAATTATTGGATATTTAAAACTTTTGGTGTTCCACCAATGATTAATCAAATAGAAAATTTGTTTAAAGAATATTGCAGTGTCTTAGATACTAAAAAATATGATTACATATTTTTACCTCACCCAAAAGATAACCATGAAGAACATAATTTTATAACAAATGATTTATTTAAAAGAATTTTAAAGAAGAACGGATATAAAAAGGATTTAAAAATAGTCTTTTATGAAGTATGGTCTCCAATATTAAATCCAAATTATTTCGAAGATATCTCAAGTGTAGTTTATAAAAAACAAGATATATTAAATTTATATCAGAGCCAATGGGTAAAATACAATTTAATACCAAGAATTATCGGACTTAACCAATACAGAGGGGTGAATGCTAACAATGCGGATTATGCTGAAGCTTTTAAAGTTATTACGGTGACAGAATTTTTAAGGAGAAAATGATGAAAAAATGGGTTATAAATTTAATACCAATAAAGTCAATTAGACATAAACTAAGGGAACAAAATAAGCCTGAATATAGTTTGAAAGTAAATAATTTTATTGAGCCGAGTGCAAGATTAATAAAACCAGAAAATATTGAGTTGGGTGGAAAAGTTTATATCGGTGAAGATTGTCGTTTTTATGCAGAGGGCGGCTTAAAAATTGGTGAGTATACAAAATTTGGACAACAATGTGTTATTTTAACAACTAATCATAATTATAAAAGCTCTACTAGAATTCCTTATGATAATGTGGGCCTTATGCAAAAAGTTGAGATAGGAAAAAACTGTTGGATAGGTATAAGATCTACAATTTTGAGTGGTGTAAAAATAGAAGATGGGGCAATCGTTGGAGCAGGTTCAGTTGTGACAAAGTCAGTTCCTAAATGTGCAATTGTAGGAGGTATTCCTGCAAAAATCTTAGGATATAGAGATAAAGACAATTACGATAGATTAGAACAACTAAAAATGTCTTACCCCCAAGATGATGAAATTCCTCGTGAATGGGTAAAAATTGAAGGTTTTAAAGAATATTTAAAATAAGGATATGTTATGAAAAAATTAGCCAAATTATTAACTTTTTGGATACCAATTAAACAATTAAGACATAAATTAAGAAAAAACTTATCAATGTTTTTTATTTCACTAATTCCAATTAGAAAAAATTGGATTATTATGTACGACACTTTTTCTAAAAACGGAAATGGAGATAGTATCCGACCAATTGCAGAAGAATTAAAAAGAAATTATTCAAATTTTAAATTATTCTTTGTTTCTGAATACAAAAGAGATATAGATTTAGCAGATGAAGTTTTAATATTAAACTCTAATAGATATAATTATGTATTAAATAGAGCAAAATATTTAATATCTCCTATGGACTTACCTGAAGAAAAAAGAAAGAACCAAATTTGGGTAATGACATACCACGGAAGCCCAATAAAAAAATTGTATTTATCAAGAGATGAAAATAATATTGATTATATAAATTATGTTAAACCTTTTAAATATGTGGATTTTTACTGTGATCAAGGATCTATACAAGCTGACATAATAACAGAAGCTTTTAATTTAGAAAAAAATCAACTACTAAATTGTGGGCTTCCAAGAAATGATATTTTATTTAAAAATGATTTGAACTTCAAAAAAAATCTAAGGTTGCAATTAGGTTTGCCTTTTGATAAAAAAATTATTTTATATTGCCCAACATGGAGAAGATATGATTATAAATGTCCTATTCCTTTTGATATTGACTGTTTAAGGAAATATTTACAAAATGAATATGTTATATTAATGCGATCTCATGTTGGAAAACATACTTGGGTTGATAAAAACAATAATCCTATAAAAATTTTTGACAATAAATTTATTTTTGATGGAGGACAATATCCAGAGGTAACTAGTTTATATACTATTTCAGATATATTAATTTCTGATTATTCATCAGCAATTTTTGATTTTGCCATAACAAGAAAACCACAAATTTTATATATTTATGATTATGAAAAATATAAAAAAGAATTTGGTTTATATTTTGATTATAAAGACTTTTCACCATTTCCAAAAGTGAAAAATGAAGAAGAAATAATTAGCTCAATAAAAAATTATCCTGATATATCACAAGAGTATGAACAATTTATAAATAACTATTTAACATACGAAAATGGTAATGCAACAGATAAAATTTTGGAAAAAATAGGCATAAAAAATTAAGAACAAATAATATTTGTCCAAACAAAAAATGAGGCATAGATGAGTAATATAAAAGAAAGCTTAAAAAAATATATATTTTCTAATGAAAATTTTGAAGTAATAGAAATAAAAACTTCTCAAATCTATTTTGAAGAACGAGTAAAGCTAAAATGTTTTCAATGTAATAAATATAATCACAAGTGGACGTGTCCACCAAAAATTCCTAAATTGGATTATGAAACAATTATAAAAAAAGAATATTCAAAAGGACTTTTGGTTCGATATAAAGAGTCTATCAATAAAGAAAACTTTGAACAAGTAAGGTTAAACACTACAGTAAAACTTCATCAAGCTTTACTAAAAGCAGAAAAGTTTTTATATGATAACAACAATGTCTTAGTCCTTTCTTTTATCGGTGGTTCTTGTAAATTGTGTAAAAATGGATGTAATCCTGAAAAGTGTAATAACCCTCAAATGGCTAGAATTCCTATGGAAGCCACTGGGATAAATGTAATAAAAACGGTAAATGAAGTCGGATATAACATTAAATTTCCGATAGAAGATTCTTTATCTAGATATGGTTTATTATTATGGGAGGAAAAAGAATGAATTATTTAGTATTAGCAGCAGGTATGGGTACAAGACTTCACCCCTATACAAGAAACTATCCGAAGTCTATGTTGAAATTAGGAAACAATAAATGTGCTCTTCAAAATACAATTGATAGTATAAAAAAATATGATAAAACAGCACAAATAACTACTGTTGTAGGCTTTAATCAAGATATCATTAAAAATTCAATAAGTGGTTGTAAATTTATAGAAAATCCTTTTTTTAAAGATACAAATTCGATTGCATCTTTGTGGTTCGCAAAAGAATTGCTTGATAATGATATTACTATAATCAACGCTGATGTTGTTTTTGAAGATTCGTTATGGCAAAAAATAATAACAACAGATTTTGAAGCATTTGTGTGTATTGATAGTTCTATTAAGCAGGATGGTGATTATAATGTGCAGGTTATTGATGATAATGTAATCTTGATGAGCAAAGAGTTAAAAGACTATTTTGGAGAATATGCTGGTATTACCAAATTAAACAAAAAGAATGCACAAATATTAAAACAAGAGATTGTTGAAATGGTAAAAGATGGTTTTTACAACGAATGGTATGAAAATGCTCTTGTACAGACGATTTTAAATAATAAAATGAGTGTAAAATATTTGGACATACAAGAATATAATTGGGCAGAACTTGACACAATTAACGACTTGTTTTTAGCACGACAAATGACAAAAACACAAGGAGAAGAATAATGAAAACAGCGCTTGTAACAGGTTCAAGCAAGGGTATTGGAAAACAGATTGCGATAGATTTTTTAAAAGAGGGTTATTTTGTTTTTTTGAACTATGGACATGATGATTTAACTGCAAATGATTTAAAAGAGGAATTAAAACTAATTTCAACTAATTTCAAAATATTAAAAAATGATTTTTCAACAAAAGAGAGTATTGAAAATTTTTGTTCGGAAATATTATCTTCAGCAGATGAAATTGATGTATTAGTTTTAAATGCAGGTGCTACAAATAGAAAGAATCTGGATACTATTACATTTGAAGAATGGAGTAGTGTTATGATGACAAATCTAAATGCACCTTTTTATATAATAAAGCTACTAAAAGAAAAAATAAAATATTCTGGAAATATTATTTTTATTGGTTCTATATTGGGAATTTATCCTCATGCGATGTCTATCCCGTATGCAGTTTCTAAAGCAGGCTTGCACATGCTAGCAAAATCATTAATAAAAGAGTTTTGCAAAGAAAAAATAAGAGTGAATGTAATAGCTCCAGGATTTGTTGATACTCCATGGCAAAAGGCAAAACCTCAAGAACAACGAAAAAGAATTGAGGATAAAACTGCACTGAAACGTTTTGCAAAAGTCGAAGAAATTTCCAATGCAGTACAATTTGTTGTAAATAATGGCTTTGTGAATGGTGCAATTTTATCTTTAGACGGAGGTTATTGCTATAAATAAATCCATTGTAGAAAAATTATAACAATTTTAGCATCTTATAGCGTTGTATAAGTCTAGCAGTTGTAATAATTGCTATTAATTTTATATTCATTGTTAAATATTATTCAAAAACTATTCCGCTTTCGTAAAATTTATTTTCATTAGTAAGCCTTTTTACTTGAAATACACATTTTTTAGAAATAATTCCTTTGATAATATTTCAAAAGTTGATTGAGTAGAGCGAGAGTATTTTTTATCCTTTTTGCACATAAATTTCTATTTTTGCATTCAATATAAAAATTTTTAATATCCTCAACCGAAATATCGTTTAATTTTCTATCCTCAAATGCAGGCAAAATATGCATTTTAAATATTGAATTATAATTTTTTACGGTACCCTGTTTGCAATTTTTCTGAACATAATTTTTCATAAAACTATTAATCGCAGTCTTTGTCAAAATAGATTTTTTGATTTTTTTAGGAATCGTAAAAATTTCATAATCCAGTAAAACTTCTTTTTCTTTATATTTATACAATCCTTGTTCAAAGTATATTTTATTACTGTTCAAAAGATGTTCAAGTTCTATTTTGCAATCACACTCTGCAATCATATTAATTTCGTCTAGTGTAAATTCTTTTAAATGTTTTGCAAGTTTTTCTATGTTCATAAAATCTGCTCCGTAATTTCTTTTGTTATTTCTGTTAAATTATTGTCTTTGGCAAAGGTTTCCATTTGGTTTATCAGTTGCACAATTTGTCGAAATCTGTTGTACTTTTTATGTATAAATTCAATCGCATCTGTGGTAAATAGAACTTCAGATAATTGGTCAAAAATTTGTTTTAAATCATTTATGCTAAAGGTATCAAATTTAACTATTTCCGAAAATCTATCAAAAAGATGTTTGTATCGCTTCAACTTTTTGTGAGCCAAACCCATACCTACAAAAATTATTGGGCAATTCGTTTCATCGTGAATATCTCTCAAAATTTCAATAGTTTTCAAGTTATTCATCAGATAATCAATTTCATCAACAATGATTAATTGGGGTTTTTGTTTGAGTTTTTGAACTATCAAATTAAAATTATCCGATGTCAAATATCTCGGAATTTCGTCCATTTCCTTTGCAATTTCTTCCAATAACCAACGCCCTGTCATCAAATTTGTCGCCCTTAAATATATCGCATCATATTTACACGCAAGCCACAAAGCTGTTTGCGATTTCCCTAACCCAGGTTCGCCATAGATGAGCCCCATTTTAGGAATATTCTTTGGTTTGTTTAAAAGGTTTTCAACAAGACCTATAAACTTTTTGACGTTGGTTGTTTTAACAAAAATTCTATTCATATAAAAGCCTGTACTCCTTAGTTTGTTTAAAATTCTCAATCCATTTATCATCAGAATTAGTCTTTATTAAATACTCATATTTTTCTGCATTATTCTTAAAAACTTTCTGAACACCTTTTGAACGCTCTTTGAACTCTGTTTGAACAGAGCTTGAATTTTCTTCAATCATTTTGGTTTCTAAATACTTAACTTCATCATTGGATAAATATGTCTTTACAGCATTTATGGTTTTCTTATGCAACTTTCTTTGTTTAACAATTTTCTGCTTGTAATCTTCAAAATCAGTAACCGTACCTAATAATTTTGCCATTGGGTGGGTTTCTGTAACTCTTTCTGCTGTGCATAAGTATTCACCTTTGTTTGTGTAAACTTTTATACTTGTTAAATCAAATAAATTGTATTTAATTAAAACTTTACTTTTAAATCCATAAAGGCGTTCATCAAAATAATCACAATTTAAAAATCTTATACCATTTCGTTGTATTGTTTTAACTTCTGTTGCAAGCATCAAATCATCAAGTAAATTAATATCTATATTTTGTCGTTTTCTTTCTTCTAAAACTTCTGCTATCGTTTTATTAGGTTCATTAGGACAAGGTTGAGAGTTTTTGAAATTCAACCACATATCAATCATTTTTATTGTTTCATCTAAAGTTGGTACAAAATCGTTATGTAATTGTTTGTGCAACTTTTCATTTCTCATTAAATAGGCTGGTTTATTTTGAATATTACTTCCTATATAACTCGGCAACAATTTTTCAAAACCTTCTTGAAATTCTTTGAAAAATCTTTCAATAACTTTAGCTCTAGCGTTATATGGTCTTGCAAATACTGTTTCTATACCAAGTTTGGAATAAAGACCTCGAAATCCTAATTCGGTAAACCCTTTATCATCTGTAAAATATTTTGCTCTAAATGCTCTACCATTATCTTGATACACAATTTTAGGTATCATATCTAAATTGATTATTGAATTTCTTAATGCACTTGCTATACATTGGGTATTTTCTTCTAACATAATTTCGTAACCAACTAATGCTGTAGATTTCCAATCTAAAAATCCAACTAATGTTGCTCTTGCTGGTTTACCAGTAAAAGGATTTATCACATTAAATGCTAATTTATGACCATCAGCGACAAGAATGTCACCCACCTCTAACAAACTTGCATCACGTTTTATATATGGTTCTACTTTATCTGATAGAGCTTTTTCACCATCACGTGCTAGAACCCATTTATCATAATTGTTTTTCTTAAACCAATTTGCATATTTTCTAAAAGTAATATCCGCTGGAATGTAACTTTGCCCTTGTTGTTGAAGTTTGTATTTTGTAAGTGCTATGGCTTTACCTATGCAAAGTCTATTGGCGTGCAAAAGTAGTCCCATAAATATTTTGATTTCTTCATCTGTCAAAATCGTACGATACTCGTCTACTTTTGCATATTTATATTGTGGGATAAGTTTAGTATAATCATCTGTTCCATTGAGAATGTTTTTCCAACGATGAAGTGTGCCTCTACTGATTTTACCTAATATCTCAAAGAGGTGTGAATTAGAAGTATTGTGCAAATTAACAAAATCATAATCAGCTTGGAGTTTGTTATCTGATTTTCTTCGAAACTCTTTCCATTGATTAAGTAAATCTAATCTTGCTAGTGCTATTTTCTTTGATTTTTCTGGAGTGAATTCGACCATGTTTTTATTCCTTTTTTACATAGTTATTCATCACTCTTGTTATGCTAAAAATCAAGTCTAAATCCAAATCTCAGAGATAATTCGACACATCTCAAAATACAAGAAATTTCAAATTGGGCTTTTTGTACTCATTTTGTTCAATGGCTAAAAGGTAAATGAGTTCAACGATAGAGGCAAATTTAATTAAAATTTTAGAAAATATTGTGGACTTTTGAGCACCCGAAAAGTCCCTTTTGGTGTACTTTGAAACTCAAATCTCATTCCGAAAAAGTAGCCTCAATTAGCCTAGAATTGGGAAAGTTTATATAATCAAGCAAATCCAAATTGGACTAATAAACCCCAACAGTCAATTCTAAAAATCTGCCTGTGTTATAAACACAATGCCAATCTCTGCCCCATTTCCCTCTTTCTCATTCTTGTATTATTATACAAAGTGCAAATCCAAATTTGACTAATAAACCCCAACGGACTCGCAATGAAAAAAGGCTTCCTTATGGAAGCCTTTTTAAATCTGGGATGGAAGGACTCGAACCTCCGAAATGCCTGGACCAAAACCAGGTGCCTTACCACTTGGCGACATCCCATTAGGTATGTTTTAATTTTAATCGCACTATAAAAATTTGTCAAGTTATTTTTATAATTTAATGATTAACTTGCTTGTATATCAGATTCGTCATCATAATACGGCTTCTTAATATTCTTCAACTCGGTTGCATTTTGAATTGCTGTCGAATATACGCAGAAGTCACTGTCCGGAGAAAAATAACTTCGGATAAAATCTTTATTCTTAATCGTTTCGCTACAAGTGTAGGAACTGATTTTGTCGTTTAGATACCCTGCAAAAATCCGTTGCCTAGCTGTCAACTTGTAGTCCTTCAAGTTCTTTATGATATCCATATTCACATGATAACTCTTGTTACAAACCTTTTAAAGCCATGCAGGGCATGGTTTTTACAAATGTTCACATGAATTTTTCAACCATGCCAAGCTGTTGGACATGGTCTAACGTCGGATTCTCAATTACCGCTTGTAATACAGCATCTAACACCTGTGCAAATTTTTTAGAGGGTTTGTATCCCATTCTTATCAAATCTTCACCTGTAATTTGAAGTTTTATCTTACGAAGTTTATCTAAATATTTTTCAACAATATCTTTTTTTGTTTGCGCAAGTAAAATTAAACTTTCGATTTCAACTTTTTCAAAAGCCTTGTAAATTTTAAAATCACTTGATAAATCGGCATTTAAAAGTTTTTTGTAATCCTCGATAATCTTCATTTCTGATTTTGTCAAAGGTAAATTAGACAAATTGAATGAACCTAGATAACAAATCCAAATATTTTTTATTTCAGAAGAATATTTATCAACAATCGCTTGAACGTCAAATTCTTTCACATTGTTTTGTTTTAAAGAAAGCAATTTATACATTTTTTGTTCAATAAATTTGTGTAAAACTTCTTGTTTGTTTAAGTTAAACGCATCTACAAGTTCATCTTTTAAGCGTTTAAAAGACATATTATAATCTACATTTTCTAAGTATTCATCTTGAAGTTTTTTTGTGTGTCCATCAAGCTCAAAACCAAATCTAACGGCGAACTTTAACCCTCTGATTATGCGTGTCGGATCATCAATAAAACTTTCGTCGTGCAAAATTCTAAGTGTTTTATTTTTTAAATCATCAATCCCACCGACATAATCGACAATTTTGCCAGATTTACAGTTCTTTGCAATTGCATTTATTGTAAAATCACGTCTTTTGACATCATCTTTAAGCGGGCAGGCAATTGTATCAACCACAGGTAATTGACCTTTGTTAGGATATCTTTCTGTTCTAGTTGATGTGATATCGACAGTTTTGTTATCAATATTTAAATGAACAGAGCCAAATTCCTCGTTGATTTGTGTAATTTCGCCAAAATTCAAACTATGGGCAAAATCAATTGCATTGCCAACAAAGGTTAAATCAATGTCGGGGCTTTGTTTACCAAGAAGTTCATCTCTAACAATTCCGCCGACAAAAAACAAATTTTCGGATTTTTCATATAAATTAATGATGTCCATAATTGTATTCTAGCCTAAAATAGAGGGATAATCAAATAAGGATAAAATAGATATGTTACAAGAATTACACGAAGCGACCAGAGCCTTAAACTCTGCATTTAACAATAGTTTTGTAAAGAAATTAAGCCAATATTTACACGATTGTGTGCGAGAAGAAGTTAAGAGCGCAACTTTTAGAAATCTAAAGGGTGATAAGGATAACAAATGGATTTTCTTAAAGCAAGAAGAAACACTTTTTACTAAGGGTGAAGAATTTTTGCGCCTTGACGGTAGCGATTCAAAACTAACTGAATTGATGATTCAAAGCGAAAATAACACAAAAGATAAATATTTAATTTATGGCTATTTATTTTTAGTTGGTAAAAATTCTAAAACAAAGCGTCAAAACGAGTTCTTAACTCCACTTTTGTATGTTCCTTGCCGACTAGAAAGAAATGGTGTAAACATCAATTGTATTCCCCTTGATGATGTTTTATCGTTGAATACGGCAGCTCTTGCAGGTTTAATGGCAAAACGTGATGACGAAGACGAAATTGATTTGTTGTTAGAAGGTATTTTAGATGCAGTTCCAGATTTACCTTTGACTCAAGAAAAAATGGATATTTTCTTAACTACTTTAAAATCAATTGTTCCAGACGTTGAAATTGCTTTAAACGATACAACAGATGAAGAGGACAATGTTTCTAAAGACTTTTATGAAGAAAAAGTTACTTCAAAAAATGTTGATGAAATTATTGATGAAGAAGAAGAAAATGAACGTATCGCAAAAGAAGCAGTAAAAAAAGTTGACCATGTAAGCGTTACAAGTCAAAGTGCGATTATTTTAACAAAAAGACCTGCCGTTACTGCGGGTGTTCTTCACGAATTGATGCAAATTGCCGAAAAACCGAGCGGAATGTATAGGGAAACCGCATTAGGCGTAATCAACGATGAATTTGTACAAACAAAATCAAAAATTTTGCCAGATGAAGAAGAACCTAAAGAATTTTATCCTGTAACTCCGCTTTCTTTGAGTGATACACAAGAAAGAGTTCTGAAAAATATTGAAACAGACAAATTTATTTCTGTTCAAGGACCTCCAGGAACAGGTAAATCTCAAACAATCGTAAATTTAGTTGCTCACCTAATTGCGCATGGAAAAACTGTTTTAATCGCATCTAGAATGGATAAAGCCGTAGACGTTGTTGCTGATAGATTAAACAATTTGGGTGCACAATTCTTAGCCCTTCGTGCAGGTCGTTTGAATTACCAAAGACAATTGAGTTATGAACTTAACGACCTTTTGGCTGGCAAAGTTGACCTAGATGACGGTGCAGAAGATTATATGACCGCAGATATTCAAGATATGAAAGAACATTTGGACAAAATGCGCAGTCTTGAAAAGAAATGCGATAAAATTATCAGATTAGAGAAAAAATGGCACGATTTGTACGAAGAAATCAAAGTTAGCGGACTTTCCTTTGATACAAACCGATTTATTACAAAATACTTAAAACCAGAAGAACTTGATACTGTAAAAGATGCGATTGAGTCTTTTGAAAAGAATTTGGATAAAAGCGGATTTTTTGCAAACATTGCAAACCACAATGCAAAAGGTCAATTAAAGAAAATGCTTGGTATTCATGAGTTTGAAGTTAACTCTGATACAATCGAACAGTTAAAAACTGAATATGATTATGCAAAACTTGAAGCGGAAGAAAAAGAAACTGAGCTTGAAATTCAAAAATCGGGTAATATTCATCAAATGATGGAACAAATCCGTCTTATGAAGAAAAAGCAAAGCGGTATTGCGACCAAAATTCTTAAAAATCAAAGACGACAAGCATTAAAAGGACTTTTGAAAGATCAAGTTAAGCGTCAACGCTTGAAAATTCACGCACGCTCACTTGTGGAACGTAAACAAAGACTTCAAAACAATATTCTTGATACGGAAGATTTTAAACCGTTACTTGAGGCATTTCCTTGTTGGTGTGCAACAACTTATGCTATATCAAGTTCTTTACCGCTAAAACCTGCAATGTTTGATGTTGCAATTATTGATGAGGCTTCTCAATGCGATATTGCAAGTTGTTTCCCTATTTTATTCAGGGCTAAAAAAGCTGTAATTGTAGGTGATGACAAGCAGTTACCTCATTTGTCATTCCTTGAAAAAGCTAAAGAACAGTCATTTATGAATCAATATGGTATTCCAGACAAATATCAATTAATGTGGCGTTTTAGAACAAATTCAATGTTTGATGTTTCTGATTACTATTCAATGAATTCAATAATGCTAGATGAACATTTTAGAAGTTTACCGCCAATTATTGATTTTTCAAATAGGGAATTTTATGCGGACAGAATCAGAATTATGCGCAAAGATAAGGTTGGAGACAAAGTTTTAGAGCTTGTACAAGTTCCAGATGGTAAAGTTGACAGTTCTGCAACACGCAACTTGCCTGAAATAGAGGCTGTTGTAAAAACTTTACATGAATTGATTATCGAAGATGAGCGCAAAAATCCTGAAAAACCTGTTTCTATCGGTATTATTTCACCATTCAGAGCGCAAGTTGAACAATTGAAAATATCTGTATCAAAAGTACTTTCTGATCACATGTTAAAGAAACATCAAGTTGAAATTGGTACTGCTCATACATTTCAGGGCGATGAAAGAGACATAATGCTTATTTCTTGGGCTTTTGCAGATAATAGCTTTACGCAAAGTTTGACGTTTTTGCAAAAATCTAATTTGTTCAATGTTGCGATTACTCGTGCAAAAAATAAAATGATTAACTTTATTTCTCACGATATTACAAATCTTCCAGACGGGCATTTTAGGCACTATATGGCTTATCTGAAGGAATATCAAGAACGACAAGAAGCGATTTTGAATAAAGAAATTGATGAAAATATTTATAAAAACCAGTTGGAACGTGATATTGCAGATGCGATAAGAAGTCTAGGCAAGGAAGTCGTTGCTGGTGCAAGTATTGCTGGCTTAAGCGCAGACTTGATGTTTGACAATACAATCGTTGAAGTTGACGGTATGGAAGATGAACCAAGAGAAAAAATTACAAATATGCGCAAACAATCCATTCTTGAACGCTCTGGTTACACTGTAAAACGTGTAAGTTTTCGAGAATGGCAGGTTTCACCAAAAGCGTGTCTTGACAGGTTGTTAATGTAATTAGAGAGTTATAGAAGGCGCACGCCAAAGGCGTGCGCCTTCTTGTATTTAATTATATTCATTGTATAATGTAATTGAAATATAGTTACTGCTAAAGCATAAATTGCAGTTTTTAAGAAGTCAAAAGAAAAATCAGAGGTAAAAATGAGTAAATATTTATTAGAAATCGGTTGTGAAGAATTACCATACAAGTTTATTAATCAAGCTGTTGAACAGTTAAAAACAGGTTTTTCAAAATTCTTAAATGAAAACTGCATTAAATATTCTGATATCAATGTTCTTGCAACTCCAAGACGATTGGCTGTAATTATCGATGGACTTGCTGAAAAACAAGACGATGAAACAAAAATTTTGAGAGGACCTATTAAAAATGTTGCTTATGATGAAAATGGCAACCTTACAAAAGCGGGTGAAGGTTTCTTGAGAAAAAATGGTGTTTCGCCAAAAGATGCATACTTAGAAGATAATTATTTACACGCAAAAGTTGAAATTAAAGGTAAAGAGACATCAACAGTTCTTCAAGAAAATATTCCAACTCTTGTTTTAAAACTTCAAGGTTCTCACTTTATGAGATGGGATAACTTCGATGAAAAATTCCAACGTCCAATTCGCTGGATTGTTTCAATTATGGACAACAAAGAAGTTCCAATCGAAATTATTAATGTGAAATCTGGTAAAATTTCTAGAGGTCATAGATTTTCTAAAAATCAAACAGTAGAAATTAATCACCCAGATGAATACGTTGAAAAACTTCGCTCAGCAAATGTTATTGTTGACCAAGCAGAAAGAAAAGCAGAAATTGTAAAACAAGCAAAAGCAGAAGCCGATAAAATAGGTGCTGTTTGCAGATATTCTGATGATTTGCTAGAAGAAGTTACTGAACTTTGCGAATGGCCGGTTGCCGTAACGTGTGAATTTGATGAAAAATATTTGACAATTCCAGATGAAGTTACAGTAACAGTTATGGCTGTTCATCAACGATACTTTGCTCTTTATAAAGACGGAAAATTAACAAATAAATTTATTACAATCACTAACTACGTAGGCGATGATTTTGAAAATATTAAAGCGGGTAACTTACGTGTAGTTGGTGCAAGACTTGATGATGCGGTATTCTTCTTTAATGAAGATACTCGTAAACCTCTAATAGATTACGTTGAAGGCTTAAAAGGTATGACCTTCCAAAAGGGTATGGGTACAATTTATGATAAAACTCAACGTATTGTTGAATTATCCAAAGCAATTGCAAGTGACTTAGGTAAATCTTCTGAAACTATTAATAGAACAGCTTTGTTATGTAAGGCAGACCTTTGCACAAGCCTTGTATTTGAATTTACAGAGCTTCAAGGTTATATCGGTTCAGACTATGCAAGAGTTTCAGGTGAAGCTCCAGAAGTTGTAGAAGGTATTAAAGAACACTACTTCCCTCTAAACGCAGATAGCGAATTGGCAAAAGGTATTGAAGGTCAAGTGGTTGGTATTGCCGATAAATTAGACACCGTTTCAGCGGTGTTTGTCGAAGGTAAAAAACCAACAGGTTCTTCTGACCCATTAGGTGTTAGACGAGCTGCATTGGGCATTATCAAAACAATTATTGCAAACGATTTAAAAATTGATTTGAACAAAATGTTAGAAAAAACATTGGAACTTTTACCAGTTAAAAAAGACTGTATAAAAGATATCCAAGAATTTTTCACACAGCGTTTGATTATATTCTTGAATGATCAATACAAAAAAGACGTACTTGAAGCATGCGCATCTTCAAATCCATTGTCAGATTTGTCAGATTACGTGGCTAGAGTAAAGGTTGTTTCAGCTATGAATTCACCAGAATTGTTAGAAAGTGCAAATAGAGTTATCAGAATCTTGAAAACTCCTGTACATGCAGAAGTTAAAAAAGAATTGTTTAAAGATGACTCTGAAGGCATGCTTTTAGATGCAATGAATAAAATTAATGAAAATGTTGATTATGAAACTTATTTGAAGGAATTGATTAGCGCAACTCCAGCTATATCAAGCTTCTTTGACAAAGTTCTAGTTATGGATAGCGATGAACAGGTTAAAAACAACCGCTTGGCTATGCTAACAAAATTGAACGAAAAATTTGAAAAATTGTGTGATTTTTCAAAAATTCAAGCATAGTTTAAAAAAGAAATTTCAAGATATAACTTAATCTTGATAATATTTGTTAACTTATGTAAACAAAGTTTCAAAATGAGTAAATTTTTATTTTTAGGGTTCTTTAATAAGACATAAGAAATCAAAATAAATAAAAATAGTGTAATAAAGGTAGGTTCCCCAAATGCAAAACAAAAATCTAAAACAACAACAAGCACAACAACAAGAAAATCAAAAAGCACAATTTTTGAATTTTGTCCAAGGGCAAGACAAAACAAGTGCTGATTATATTAATATGATTACATCATCAGATGTTAATAGAGTATCTGGCACTCAAAAGCTGGAAGCCATGGTCAGAGCACAACTTCGCAAAGAATTTCCAGGAATTGAAAACAAGAAATCTTACGAATTTTTGGTAAGTGCAGTAATTCACAACTACCAAAAGAAACAGCTTCAAGCAACAGACGGCGAAATCGCTTAGTCGTCTTTATCTAAGGAGAAGGAATTAAATAAGTTCTCAAAAAATACCTACGGACAAGTCGTAGGTATTTTTATGTGTTAAAATGAAAATATGACATCTTTAATTATTATAAACAACGGAAATATGTTCCTAACAACAGGAATAATTAATAAAATTTTGGAAACCCATGCTAGCGACATAAACGCAAGTGTTGATTATGGCAATGAAATGAGTGAAAATAAAAACGAGTATGTGACTGTTTTAAATATAACAAACACTTTAAAAGCGCAGGAAATAGCAGATAAATTGAAAAATTTGCAAAATGTAAGAGTAGAAATTATAGAAAATAAAAAAAAGGTATTGCATTTTTTTTAGGGTTCGTCTATAATGGATTTACAGACAAGTACATATTGAATGGGATTGTAGCTCAGTCTGGTTAGAGTGTCTGCCTGTCACGCAGAAGGTCGCGAGTTCGAGCCTCGTCAGTCCCGCCATTTAAAAAGACTATCTTTTATAGATGGTCTTTTTTATTGCAAAAAAGGGACTTCCTCGGCTCTTCTCGCCTGTCTTGGATTTGCTCCATGCTCACAGAGTTTCGCTTTAAGCACTTCGTGCAAGTTCGCTCAATCTGTTCGCTATCCGGACTAGCGTCCGTCCGCAAATCTGCTCGTCAGTCCCGCCATTTAAAAAGACTATCTTTTATAGATGGTCTTTTTTATTGCAGAAATGGTATTGCTCTACAATTCGGATTTAGATGGGCGATTTAAGAAAAACATCTCATAAGGCGCATGAGCGAAAGCTCATGCGCCTATTTACGTTAAATTTTAAAAATAAAAATCACAAGGTTCAATATTCTAGAACTCTGTGATTGAATCTGAGTAGTGGTTATTCAAAAGTATTTGGGGTAAATGAGATTTTTTCTAAATATCTTAATTCCAATCGGAAGTCAATAAACTTCTTTCAAAAAGTAAATTAATATCCTATTAGTATTGAATACTAGCACGACTAGAAATAAAAATCAAGTCTCAGGGTTTACAATTCTAAATATATTCTCGGATATTGTGTTATAATAACCTTCTAAGAGATATTAAAAGGATAGTCATGATTACAAAAGAAGTTAATGATTGGATAAGAAATGTTGAATGTGGTATGTATTCTGATGAAGATGTTATGTATGAATTTTCTCGCATAGCAAAATACCTAACTCGAGAGGAGTTAGTTATGATTAAAAGAAAATTGTCCCAATATATCAAATAATTACGCCCAAAGGTTTATGTAATTAGCGATTGAATGGTTATTCATGGCTGTTTTTTTCAAGTGGGTTGTAACCCCTACATGTTGTGTTGAATTTGAAACAGGGTCTCCATCAATTATGTAGTTAAATGAATTTTTGTTATCTTGAAAATAATCTTTTGTTTTTGTTTCAGGATTTTTTATAATACTTTTTATGCCAAATGCGTTAAAGGTTACGGCACTTGTTTCTTTATGTCTGCTCGCAACAAGTTGTGCAAGAGACCCCCCTAAAGAGTGACCTGTTAAGACGACGCTTGCATTTGGATATTTTGTTACAGTATCTAGATAATATTGGTTTGCTTTTTCGTATTGTTCTGGCACTTCGTTCATTGCCATTTGTGCATCACTAACGAAATCTTTATCGTCATTTGTTCCGCAATAAGCTACGATAATGTCATTTTTCTTTTGATATGTGACTACTCTAAGCCCTGTTTCGGGGTCTTCAAGTTTGTCGACAGGTTTGTACCCATTAATTTCTTTTTGCTCGTCATTGTAGACGTCACGGCTGATTAATGCGGCATTTCTACTTAATTTTTTATTATAAAAGCAATCGTTTTCTTGAGTATCATTTTTATATCCCTTGCTAAAGAAGTAATCCCACTTGTCGGATAAAACATCTCTAGTTTTATTCCAAGCTTCAATACGGGTATTTTTATCAGAGAGTTCATATTGTTCTTGAACTTTTCCAATAACTTTTCTTAACGCAACAAAAAAATGGTCAGCTTCTTGCTTTTCAATTTCAAATTGTTCTCTTTTGGTGTTTGTCCAAGCAGTAACATCTTCCTTGTTTATAAATTTTTGAGGTTGTGCAATCGGAGAGGTCATTGTTTGCACACCATGATTTTGATTTTGAATATTTGAATAAGTTGGAACCATTCCTGTTGGGGTTAAATAGTTCATTATTATTTAATTTTCCTTACTAAATTTTTATACACAAAACTCATAAATACCTGCAAAGGTAGTTACACGGCATGTAAGTTCAGTGAATTTTCAGAATTGCTTAAATTTTTATAAATGTGAAAAATTCTTAACAAAATATTTTGCATGACAAACAGGCGCAAAGTGCATTTGCACTTTGCGCCTGTATTACTTCTTTTGGACAGATATTCATAAAGAAAAAGAGTTGAAACTCAACTCTTCTTATTTAAACGGGATAATTTTTAGTTCTCTTTTACACTGATATATTAAGCTATTTCGGGTTATTTTGAAATACCCCGAATGTATAGTTTGAAATTTGTCGGGCAAAAGTATAATTTGAAAAAATAAAAAATCTCAAATTTTGACTTATTTTACCGCAATGATACATTCATAAATTCTGTCGATTTTTTCTTTCATATCGCCCATTTGCTCTTTTAAATCTTTGACAGAATTAAGAGTTGCAAATTTATTTTCTACATCATCTAAAATTTCTCGATGTTTTTTTTCTAATTGTTCAGGTGTAACAACTATTCTTTGTTGTATTAAGTACATGACAACAACGATGATTATAGGTGAATATTGAAGAATATTGTGCATGCTTTTCCTTTCTGTTAGTTATAACCTTATTGGCCAATAGTAATCAACAAGATAAGATGCTGCATCTAAAGGGTGCATTAAAAATTTTTTTTCTTTAGATTGTTTTATTTGTTGATAGGTTGGCAAATCAATGCGTGAAGAACCTTCTTTGTACTTAAGATTGTAAATGTTGTATAACAATTTTCCACATTTAGGACTTATGAATAAGCCAATTTGACCGTCAGCCCTGTGAATCTTGCTATTAAATGCCATTATACGGTTTTTGATTGGCGGATTAAAAGGTTTCAACCTAATATCTACATCAAATCCGTAGTTTAAAAATTTCTTTTTCATAATTACGTAATTGGTGTATTCACTTGTGCAACTTCGATTATCACCAGAAGCGTCACCGTTTATGATAAGTTTCCCTTTATGATTAGGATATCTCCTAAAGACCTCGTCACAAGCCTTTGAGGTGGTCGTGTTCTCCATTGCAATTTCGTCAAAGAAGAAAACCTTGTCGTCAGTTTTGTGGGCAATTTCCCAACACATAGGATCAACATTGAAGTCACAAGTTAGGTATAAGTCAAGTTCTGGCTGATATTTTATGTCAATAATATTTTTGTCAGTAAAATCTTTGATGACTAAACCTGAATTGTAATGTCCATTTTCTGCAAGTACGCAAATCCTGTAATAATCTTCATCATAGAGTTTTTTTAATTCCTCACAAAAACCTTCTGGAAGATAAATATTTTCTGTAGTTGGCGCAATAATTAGCCTGTAATTTGGCATTGCATTTTCGTGAAAGGTTTTGTATACCCAACCACGCTCCATTTCAGGGTTTGTATGTCCAAAAATTCTGTAAGTAAAGTTCTCCCAAGTTGGTTTAACTTTTTGACGCATACGTGCTAAAAGCATTTTGAAGGTGTCGTATGGAATATCGGACATTTCTTCAATTTCGACAAAACCTAAATTTAAGGATTTTAAACTATTTGGATCGTCAAAATGTCTGAAAAGTATTTCAGACTTGTTTTTAAACTTTAGCTGTTGCAAACTTGCAGACCATTCGTAGTCTTTGCCCTCTATGAACCCCATATTATCTAAATGCTCAAAATAAGTTTTAAGGGTTGTATCTCTAACAAGCGTGTAAGTTTTAGCTCCTACAAGCCCACGAATTCCTGCAAACTTTAAGCATAATAAAATTCCAAGTAATGAGCCACAGAAGGTTTTTCCGCTACCGTAGCCACCTTGATAACAGGCAACATCGATGTTGTAATCGTGAGGAATTTCTAAAAACTCCCTCTGTGCCTTCAATAAATTGTATGTAATTTCTCGTTTTTCCATAATTTCCTTTTTTAACTTTTGTTATTTAATTTGCTCGTCAGTTCCAATCAAAAAATGACTTGCGTTTTCAATTCCGTACTGTTCTAGTGCAAATTTGAAACATTCAATCCAATTAATTTGCTCGTTTACAGTTGGAACTTCAGCGAAGGATTTTACTACATCAAACAATTCTTTAGAACGTGTTTTTCGCTCTAGTGTTGCCTTTCTGTCGCCATATCGGTAAATGTAATTTGCGTTTCTTACTGTATCATCAATCTCCATAAATTTTTGAATTCCATGTTCGTTTATGCAAATTAATTCCTTACCAAATTTGAAATTTGCAATAATTTCAGCCGTTTTTTCAATCATCGGTACAATCAATTTTCTGTTGATTGCATCAAGCATCATATTTAAACGGGCAGTTTGACCTGTTACTGTATAAGTTAATTCTGTTGCCGTACGAGCTTCGTTTTGTAAATTTCCCGCCATATTTTTAAAAATGCCTGTTGCACTTTCGGTTGTGTTTTTAAAATAATTTAAGAAATCCCAACCGTGTAATGCATTATCAAAATTCAATGGTGTCGGAGCTTGTGGCATTAAGGCTGAATCGTATTCAATGATTTTTCCTGGTCGAACAATTTGTTCTCCTTTAAAGCACCCTTTTGGGGCTAAATAAGGCGGATTCATCATTAGAGAAAGCGCATCAAGTTGTTTGTTTAAAATAGTTGAAGAAATGTTGTTCAAAATAATTGCAACTTTAAGAGGTGAAATTCCTCTTTCTGTTTCTGGATTTTTTATGATATTCGCATACACAAAAGGGTTGATTACAAATGGATTGTCCTCCATTCTAATAATTTCTTTTCTGCCAGCAACAACGATTAATTGGTTTTTAAGAATTTCGCCTGTATCAAGCTCTATATCACCCCAATATTCTAAAATTTCGCACTTGTTATCGTCTACCGCTTTGTCTGCCGAAGCGTTTTTAGATTTTTTGTTGTTGATAAGCATTTTTAAATTCTCAATCTTTTCATCGGTAAGCAAATTGTTTGCTTTATCTGAAATGATGTCGTGGATTGTAGAATAAGTTCTATAAATTTTTGCGCAATTATCCCAATTATCGTAGTTATTTTTGTCGAAAACGAAATCTTCTGGTTTTATGAATTTTACTTTAGCGTTGTCGTAAAGAGTTTGTTCTTCAATAACAAATCCTGTGTATTCTAGGTTTAGTAATTGTTCTTCAATAGTTTGAGGGCGTCTTACAACTTTTGTTTTTGTTTGCCAACCGACAAAGAGAGTGCTTTCGCCAGTTTCAACAATTGAATCAATCATTTTTTCGATTTCTTCTTCCAAATTCATCTCCTCAAAAGTGTTTACAAGCATAGCTTTTTGACGATTTGCAAGCATTTGTGTCTGTGGATTTTTGCCAGAAACGTCAAACATAGATTCAGGGTGAGAATAAAGGTTCTCGCTGATGTGAGCCTTTAGAGTTTGCGCAAGCTCGTAAATTTCAGGCAGTTGAATTTTTGTATTCCATTCGTTTACGGTCGGAATATTATTTGAATAAATAGCATTTCTGATTGTGCGAATATCCGTTAATTGACCTCGACGAGCGTCTTCCATTTCATCGTATTTCTGTGTGATTTTTGAGACTAAATATAAATTTTCGTCTTGATTTTGTTCATTTTTAATTGTGTTCATTTCGTTTACCTCTTATGATTGAATAAATTTTTATATCTTGTAATTTGTTATTTTTAAGTGTTTCGGCTTTCAATAGTGCTTCAAAAACCATTCCGCAAGCCTTTAATATGCTTTCAGTTCTGAAATTTTCTTTAAAAACTAATGCCTTTAGCTTTTTTAGTTTTAATTTTTTGAAGCAATACATAACGAATTTTCTGGCGCAAATTTTGGTGTCTTTCCCCCAAAATTTGCGCTCAAAGGCGGTTACAACCTCTGCTGAGTGAAGATGTTTAGCATTGCCAATAATATTTTCTAAATAAACAACTCCTGCAAATTCTTCGTTTTTAAGGATTACCCAAAAGAAAGGACTTGTCCGAGTTATAAGGCTTATAACTTCTTCAAACAAGTCCGTTGTATGTGAGTAGTCGTCGTTTAGGTAGTTGTCGTATTTTTTTATTAGGTTGTAAATATTTTCTAAATATTGAATATTTAAAAATCGTTTATTTTGCCTATCAATTTTGACTTTTTTAAATTTAATCATGTCTTGACTTTTAACCTTATAATTAATAAAATAACTTTAATAAGAAAAGGAGAAATTTATGAATCGTGAAGATTTGATTTTTGAGCAATACAGGCTATATTCAGAGCAAAAAGAGAAGTTTATTGATCGTTCATTTATGACAAACAAGTTTTATATGGTTATCGTTTTGGCTATGTTTTTATTAACTTTTTTGTCTAAAGGAATGGCTTTTGGTAAATTTACAGCACCTACAATTTTTGCACTTGCAGGTATTATCTCTTGTGCGTTGTGGTGGTTGAATATGGACTCTTACAACTGCTTGATTAAAATCAAATTTTCAAAAGTTCTTGAAGAAATAGAAAAACAACTTCCAATGCAACCTTATAATATGGAATACAAGGCAATTAGAGATTTTAGAAAAAATAAAAAAATGTTCTTGTTCTCAGATATGCAAAAGGCTTTTGCAATTGTTGCCTTCTTGATATTCTTTATCTTGTTGCTAATGGAGGTTATTCCGCTATTTTTAGATTTTTAAGATTTCCGAGTATTCAAATTTTATAAAAGAATTTTCAGTAGAAAAAACTTCTGTCTCTCCAGATAGAAGTTTTTTTCTTGATGTATCGTCTAAACCTAACATTCCTTCGGCTTGAAGTCCGTTGATGTAGCTCATTGTGTTGTTTTCTTTGTTAAACTTTTTAAAAACTGTGTTTTTACTGAACAGAATTTTTGACGGAATTTCCTTGATGTCATAAATTCTAATCTTTTGTGGCGCTTTGTTCACTTTTTCAAAAGTGTTTTTAATTTCTTCCTTCATTTTAATTTTGATTAATTCATCAATGCTTTTGCCTGAAAGTAAGGCAGATTCAATAATTTGTTTTTTGCGTTCCATATTTTCTCCTTATATTTTTTTGTCGTCGAGATTGCTGATTGTAATAATTTTTGCTTCAAGTTTAGACTTGTCCTCTTTACTCCATAAGTATTTACAAAGAGCATCTAAGGCTTTTAGGGCAGAAGCACTATCTCGCAGTTTCTTTTTACCCGTTGGAGAACCTTCTTTGTCTAAGATGTCTTCTTCTTCAAGTGAAAATTCAGCAATTTTTAATAATTTTTTGATAACGTAGCATTTTGGTACTTGCAAAATTCTTAGCTGTGAATTAATTAACCTGTTGATATATCCGATTACTTGTTCGTTTTCCAGTAATCGTTCCGCAGTGTATTTCAAGTTATTTTCCTTGTACCCCGCTCTTTGTGCGGCTAATTCACCATCTAAGCATTGCAAGTATTCCTTTACGAATTTTTTTTGTAGTTGTGTTAATATTTCCATAATGTTAAGAACTCTTAATATATTTGCCCGAAACATGAAACATACCGTATTATAGTTATGCTATTTATATTTCGGCTAGTGTAAAATCTTATTAATAGGTAGAATTTCATTTCCGCCTATTTTTTTTTGTTTAAAAACGCTCTAGCGTTATGCTTGGACTTTGTTGAATGTCTGTACATAGTTTAGAACGCATATTTGCGATGTTATCCTTGTACATGCCAAGCCAATATGAAAACTTGCTGTAACTTGGATTAGCCTTCATTCTCATACAAGTTCCATAGACTAAAAGCGGTTCAGCAAAAGGGTCAGGAATTTGTGATATGTCGTTTTCCTTTTCTAGCCTCATTTTTTCAGTCCCGTCAGCACTTTTTACAAAATCGTTTGTGTAATAAATTATGTCGAGTTTTTTGTCTTCATTGAATTTAGGCAATAGCAACATATCATTTAGTACACTATAAACTCCTTTTGGCGCTTTGTTTAGGACAAAAGCTTCAAAATCCTGCGTGTAAACATATTTTTGCCCATCAATAGAAAGTGTGTTAATTTTTCCATTGACAGTATTTAAAATTTCTGTTGCACCTTTAGGTAGTTTTAAAATTTTCTTACGTAATAAAAAATTCCAATTGTCAAACGTGCAAATTTCTGAATTAATGATGTTTAGAATATTTTTAATTTTTGTATGGTCGTTTTTTATAAGTTCGTCAAAAGTTCGGACTTTTTTATAGTTCAATTCCATTAGACACTTGTTAATTATTTCAAGATAATTCATCTGTTCTCCTTGTTATTGTTTTTAGGTATACCCCCTAACCCGCACCCAAAGGGTGCGGAAGGGCGGGGACTGGGATTAAAAGTGCTATTTTATTAACCCTTTTTTTAATTGCTCCATAATTAATGGTTCGTTTTTAAGGTATTCAGCACTTGTCATTTTGCCGATTTGCTCACGAGTAAACGGTGAAAAATTTTTACATTCGCTCTTTGTATTTTGTGCATTAGCTTGAAGTTTTTGTTTAGCTTGTAAATTAGCCTTTTCAAGATTTTGTTCGTGCGCTACTTTCTGCAAATATCTTTCAATGGCAGAGGCTTCAACAGCTTCAACAATTTTAGAAATTTTAGAAAGTTCATCTTTGTCAACAGAAATATTGTCGGATTTTAAGTAATTTAGAATTTCACTTCGTCCGCCAATATTGAAAAAATTTGGATTTTTCTTTGCAAATTCTTCAAAAACAGTGTTTTTATCGCTAATTTGAGTGGTTAAATCTTCCTGCGTGTTTTGTACATTCATTTTTAACGCCTCTTGAATTATATGGTTCAATAAATTTTGACCTTGTAGCGGGTTGATTAAACCTGAATTTAAAACGATTTGAAGGTTGTTCAAATCCTTTTTAAATTCCTCCGGAATTAGCGATTTTTGCGTTGTTTTTTCTGAATTTAAGCCAAGTTTATCTTCAAATTTACTTTGAATTTCTTGTTTTTCTGCTTGTTGCTCGGCTTGAGATGTTGTTTCTTGTTGGTTTTCTGACATTTTTTAATCCTCATTTTTAACTTGGTTCATGTATTTAACAGCTTTTTCAATAGCTTCATCAATAAATGTAGCCAAAAGCATTGCTACAATTGGCTTAAATGGAATAGGTACAGGAATTCTAGTAATTACAAATTCAATTGCCGTACGTTTTTTTGTTTGTCCAGAACTTGTCTTTAATGCGTTCTCTGCATAACTTACAGCCCCATAGGCTAAATCTGATATTGTATCTTTTAAATTTTCAAACATTGTTTTTTACCTCATAAAAAGGCGCAAAGAGCAAAGCTCTTTGCGCATAATAGTGTTTACCGTATAAATTAAGGAGTATTAGTGTTTTCATCTTGAGTTTTTGCATTTGGATCAGCCACAACCATTTTTGCTAAAGCCTTTGGCTGAACTGTTTTTGCACCGTAAAGGTATAAGCCTCTAACAAGGTCAGCAAAAGAATCTTTGTCTCGTAGAGATTCGACTTTTGAAAGTTGAGATGCAAAAGTTATTGCATCGTTTGTGCCAGCTAAAACATAGAATAGACCTGATGTTGAAGTTAAGTTTGTGCTGACCAAAACATCCATACCTGCAATTCTACCGATAGAACCTTGTCTTAATGTTTCATCTGCAACGTTATGTGCGCCAATGAATTCGGTGCTTTGTAACAAGTACGATTCGATTGTGGGATTGATTACAACCCAAGGCTTTTTGTCGCCTGTTAAAGCGTTTGCGTTTTTAAGTTTTAAGGCTAATTCAACAAATTTTGCGTAGATTGTTGTTTTGTCTAAAGTTACGGCTGTATCTTCTGAACCTACGGTGTTATCTGCATCAACGTCTGTGTGCATACCTAAAAGGTAAGAATCTTGAACTTCTTCAATTGCTTTTTTTGCATTTGTTAAATGAGCTTCCATAATACTTTGGTTTGCTTGAGCTTGCGCTACATCGTTAATTTTGAAGGCAAAATATTTCTTTTGGTCGATTGTTAAATCTTGAGAGGTTGGTGACAACTCGCTGTAAGAAATGTTTTCAGAGCCGACTGTTGAGATTGTAACGTCAGCAGGTGTGATAATTTTAACCTTGTCACCTTGATTTTTAATTTCGCCTTCGTAATTGCGGTTAACGCATTGCATCATGACGCAATTTTTTTCAAGCATGGTGTTTAATTTTTGACTCCAGATTTGTGGAATAAACGCAGAATAAGCGTTTGAGTTTTGAACTTCAGTTGATTGTGATTCAGTCATTGTTTTTCCTTTCTGTTTTATGTGTACTGTAAAAGATGCGCCTAGACATTAATGTATAGGTGCGCTGATATCGTATAAGTTAAGTAGGTCAGGCATTGCCTGACATATTACGTATTATTTGCATAATTTTTTGTCCTCAGGTTATCAAAAATTTTTAATCTTCATTAAAAATTTCTTTGAACTCGATTCCAATGATTGCAACATTGTGCTCTAGTTGATTTCCCTCAACGCACAGTTGTATTGCGTAATTTGCCTCTGAAATTTCTGCTTTGTAGGCACTTTCGCTATCTAATGCCCAAATTGCCTCGTTGTCATCGTCACTCCAAGTGTCATTTAGAGGATAAAGACTGTTTTCTTTACTCCATACAAGGTTTTCAAAGTTTGACGAGTAGATTAAATCGCTATCGTCTCGACTTTCGCTGTCATAATTCTTGTAAACAGAGAAGTTAAAACAGTTTTCGTAACTTTCATCTAAAATGAAGTAAAATTCATCAATAGTTTTTCTGATTGTTGGACTTCCAATTGACAAAAAAGGTGATTTCCATTTGAATTCAATCGGTTTTCCGTCAAAGCTGTTTCCAAAATTTTCCTTATAAATTTTTCCGTCTTTGTCCGCTGTTAAAATGTCGTCACCAAAAATACAAGCACTAACGATATTTTGAGGCAAAACTCTTTTATACCAAGCCTTATTGATAATGTCGTTAATCCAAATTGTGTGAAAATAATTGTCATTGTTATATGGAATAAAGTACCAAACTTGATTTTTTGCCTCGTAGTTTAGCGCAAAAACCTCTTTCAACCTGCTTTTGTCAAACTTTTGAAACTCTGAATTTATTTTTTGAGTTATATCGCTACCTAATAAAATCTGATTTAATTCCCCTACTTCAAGCGTGTAAATTCCAGAATTAGAGAAGAAAAACTCCTTGTTTGCAACATTTACAATGCCGTTATGAGTTTCTGCGCCTTTGTCGGCAAAAGGAATTATTGCAAAATTGTCGGGCGAAGTTCCGCTCAAAAGGTATGTTCGATGTTTTTTGTAGATTGCAAGATAGTCTTTGTAAGGCTTTATGGCAATTATGTCGTCTGTGTCTGTGTAAAAATCTTTGATGTAACCTGCGTCGTTCTCGGTTGAAAAGTCAGAATAGCTTCCAAGTGCTGAAAAATATAAACTAGAACCGCATGCAAGCCATACTCTGCCTTTGTAAGTTGCAATTACTTCGCTTAAAACTTCTTTGTTGTTGCCGTCTTTCACTTCACAATCAACTATTTCGCCATTTTGTTTTATGTAAAACATTTTGTCTAAAAGACTTGAGATAATTACACCGTTCAAAAAGTTTGTAAATACAGGCGATTGAGATTTAAGCGTTCTTTCAAGTTCTGTAAAACTGTTGCTTTTATGGTTGTAAATGTAGATTTTTCCGCTTGCCGTTGTGATTAAAAGCCTGTTGTCAGAGCTACTTCCAAATTCGTGCAGTTTTGTAATAGACTCTGTTATTGGAATTTCGCAATATAAAACATTCCCTTTTTGTCTGATAATTCCTTTATTCAAAAATATTTCAACATTTTCCGCATCAGACCAAAATATGTTTTTTGTATTAAGTCCAAGCTCTGTTTTCGTTGAGGCTTGGTTAATTCCGCCTGATAAGTTGTAGTAAAAAGTTTCCATTTTGTCCCCTTATTTTTCTCTTTGCAAATACCATTTAACCTTTGTACGAATGAATTTTCCTACCTCTTGCGGTTCTACCCATGAGTATGGCGGTAAGAAAATTATGTCAATTTTCCCCGCACTGGTTGTTTTTGGGTGAGATTTCCCAAATTCGTAATGAGTTAAAACAGTCTCTGGTGTAATTTCTAGGTCATATTTTTTAGCAATTTTTGCTGCTAATTGCATTGATGCTTCAAATTGAACTCTTGTGATAGGATATTTTCCAATAGAATATTTGTTTTTAAACCCAAACATTCCGCACATTGAAATCCCTATTGAACCTGTATTCCCCCCGCCTGTATGAGGTGCGTACATTCCTGTTCTGCATATTTCATTTGCTTCTGGTTTGAATTTTCCTTTGTAAATTTTGCCGTAACTGTCTACAAGATAGTGATAGCAATGTTTTTCATAAGAACTAGGAACAGCATTACCTGCTGTCCAATGAATAATGATTCTTTTCATAGACCCTCGCTTTATTTTTCGTATTGTAATTTCATGTAATTTGCAACTGCTGAAACTTTGTTGCTTGCGTTCAATTTGTTAATAATTCTTTCAATGTAAGTTTGTACGGTTCTAGCTGATATGCGCAAAGATTTAGCAATGTCGCTATAATCGTAACCGCTAATTAATAATTCGATAATTTCATTTTCTCTTCGTGATAATTCTTTCATTTTTTCCCCACTAACTAATCCATTAATTATCATCTTACACTTGACATAAAAAAATAAGTTTATATATATGCCTGTATCTTATAATTTACCTAAAGTCATTGTGCTTAAGTTTGAAAAACATTTCTTTTTTACCCCGTATTCGTTGTAGTATAAGTAAAAGCGCCCTTGTGAACGACTTAATGATGAGTAATTATAATGCTTTTCAGCTATAATGCTTGATTTTATCTTCTCAAAAAATTTCTTAGCTTTCTTATTTTTTAATCTGTAAACTGATATTTCGTTGTTATTGTTGAGTCTCGTTAATTGTAAAACGGTGTTTCCACATATTGGACAGCTTTCCAAGTAATCTAACTCGCAAAAAATGTAGTTGTCATAAGGCTTAACGCTGAAAGTTTTGCACTTTCTTAAGCCACTGCAACAGTGAACATATCCCATATTTCTTCTCCGACTGTGTAAAGGCATAGTTTGCCCCGTATTAATTCGCCAAACAGTTTTGCCATCGAGGGCGTGAACCTTATCCGAATTTGTGTTTTTATTATACAAAATTTTTTTCAAAAAAAAGTCCGTTTTAAAACGTACGAATTTTTACGTACGTATTTTTACGGACATGACGGTTTGAAATTCTTTAAATTTAATGCTTTAAGTCTAATTCACAGCACATCTGACAGGCACCAAAGACCTTTGCAGCTTTAAGATTCTTTCTAAAGCAACAATAATGTGGTTTGTTAAAGATTTCTTTTATAGAGTTCTCTCTTACATTGCCCATTTTCATTGAAAGACAAGGGTACATATCCCCAGCAGGTGTAATGAAGGTGTTAGAAAACGGAAACTTACAAGGCTCATATATTTCATTTATCGGTGTTTCAGCCGAAGTGTTAAAGAAATTTTCTATTGCTGACAAGGTGTTAGGGCAGTTTTCAAATTTTGGAGAAAAGCGCAAACGCACATTTGAACGCTTTTGTAGGCTTTCAATCTCTTTGTAAACCTCTTTGAAATGCTCCATATCAAAGTATTTTTTTATAGGGTAATTGCCGTTAAACTCCTCAATAAAGCTATCGTGGAGAATTGAATTCTGTTTCAAGTTGTTATTACGTAAAAACGAGATAGATAAAAACTCAAACCCCTTGTCATCACACAATTTGAACAACTTTGGTAAATCATCAAGGTTGTTTTCTAAAACAATGGTCTTAATGTCAACCATAGGGCGCTTTTTGCGTGAATTTAAGTTGTCTAAGTTGTTCATTATTTTGTCGAAAATGCCGTCTTTGTTGCGGTTTAGGTCGTGGTTTTTGCCGTAACCGTCTAGAGATACGGATAATAACAACATTTTTGTTCTTATAAATGCTTCAATTATCTCATCATTGATAAGTATGCCGTTTGAAACCACATTAACCTTTGAAAGTGTCTTTTTACAAGCCTTTTCAAGTATTTTAATAAAATCTTTTCTGATTAATGGTTCGCCTCCAACAAGAGTAATAAAGCTGTAAAACGGCACTTGGTTAATGATTTTTAACCATTCCTCTGTTGAAAGTTCTTGCTTGTTGCGGTCTTCGCCTACATAACAATACGGACATTGTAGATTGCATCTGTATGTTAGCTCAAAAAAGTACCTCAAAGGCATTAATGCTCTGCCATATCTAGAGTTATAACTAGGTATGGCATACAAATTTCTGGCTAAATCAAACATTCTTGAGTAATTAGGCATGCCTTTATTATCCTTTAAAAACGCTAGTTTTACAAGTTTTTGTTTTTATTGTAAAATCAAATTATGGAAAAGAGTTTAATAAAAATACGTCCTATGCAAAAGCAAGATATAGACGGTGTTATAGCGATTGAAGAAGCAACCTATGGTGAGCATCATTGGTCTAAGGACTCTTTTTACTCTGAATTGAATAATAATTTGGCTAGATACTACTGTGCGTTTGATGAAAACGATACTTTAATGGGATATATTGGCTCGTGGTTTGTAATTGACGAGGCTCATATTACGAATTTGGCTATAAGTCCTGATTTTAGACGTAAGCATATTGGCGAAAGTCTATTAAGAACAGTAATTGAGAACTGTTTTAAAGAAAAAATAAAATACTTGACATTAGAGGTTAGAATAGGCAATGCGCCTGCAATTGGGCTGTATGAAAAGTACTCTTTTAAATCTCTAGGGACAAGAAAAGGCTATTATCAAGATAACAATGAAGATGCCTTGATAATGTGGACAGAAAACATTTTTTGGGATAAATTTAAAGAGCAGTATGCAAAAAACGTAAGCGCTTTAGATGGAAAAGTGAACGTAAAGTATTATGATAATTGAAAAACCAGCAAAAGTTAAGAAAGAAAACGTATTTAAGTACAACGGCGAACCTGTGAAAATGACACTAGGTACGCTAATTTTGACTTGCTTGTGTGTCTTTATGATTATTATTGCAACATTTACACAAATTTCGTTTACCCATTTTATAATTCCTGCGGACTTTTTGACATATTTAAATGACGGAATCACTCCAACAATTATTAAAGAACACTTTTTGAAGTATTACAGATATATTCCTCAAGTGCCTGTAATTCTATTTATTGCAGCGTTGTTGGGTAAAGTATTTGGCATAATTGCAGTGTTGGTCTATATTGCAATAGGTTTGTTTGTTTACCCTGTCTTTGCTTTAGGCGGTGGTCCAAAATACATTATGAATGCTAATTTTGGCTATATTTTAGCTTATATTCCAGCAGTGTTCTTTGCTTCATCTATTTTGAAAAATAATTTTTGCTTTAAAAATATCCTACAAGCCTCTATTGTAGCTGTTTTGGTAATTCATATAATTGGAATTTTTTACTCCTTATTTATTGGTGTAATCAGCCAAGTTTCAAACTCACTTTTGTTGGGGTGGATTATAGCGCAAAGTGGTACAAAAATTCTTTATGACTTTATGTTTAGTGTAATGTCTATCATTGTTTCAGGTTGGATAAAACGTTTCTTATGGATTACGATGTGTTAACTTTTATTACGAATTTGACGAATCGCTAGCAAATATTATTTTCAGGCTTTTTAGACTATATGTTAACCAAAAAGAAGGAGATATTTATTATGACATCGTCAAAACTAAGCGAGAAAAAGGTTCAAAGTAAGAACATGGACGAATTTGAAATTTACTTGAAAAATCAATGCATGAAGACTACTTTCAACGGTATTGAGATTGAGTCTTTCTCTTGGTATAAAAAGATGTTAGGTATTAAATAAAACTTTTGAAAAGGGGACGTCAAAAACGTCCTCTTTTTATTGACAATATTGTCTTGTATGTGTTATAATGTTAAATAGTTTTTTAATATTTTTTTGAATAAAAAGAGGTTTAAATGAAAATGAATTTTAAAAAATCTGCATTCACTTTGGCAGAAACACTTATCGTTATTGGGATTATCGGTGTAATTGCATCGTTAACAATTCCTACACTTTCAAACGAAACAAACTCTAAAGAAGTAGTTACAAAATTGAAAAAAACTCAAGCTATTTTGGAAGATGCATTTGGGCGTGCTGAAGCTCAATACGGCTCTTTAGACGATTGGACAACACTTAACACAAATACTTTCACTCAAAGAATGACAGGTACTATGAAACTTACTAAAGTTTGTAGCACATCAGCGGACGATACAGGTTGCTTTGGTACTCAAAACACAGCAAACTTTATGAAACTAGATGGTTCTGTTACAACAGCTGCAAAAGGTTCTACTTTAGGCAAGGTTGTTTTAGCTGATGATTCAGCAGTAGGTTTTTACTTAGAACAAACTTCTTCTAAAGATTGTAACAAAGACGTAACTTCAAATAACGCTTCGTTACCAGACTTACACAAGGTTTGTGGTGTTATTACAGTTGATATTAACGGTGCTAGCAAAGGTAAATCAATTTGGGGACGTGACTTGTTTGCATTCTACATTACAAGACACGGTTTATACCCTGTAGGTATGGACGGTGATACAAATGCTAAGTTCAAAGAAAATTGTATTACAACAGTTGCCGCAGGTAACGCTGGTACAGGTTGTACAGCTTGGGTAGTAACTAATGGTAACATGGATTACACAGATGTTAATAGTTCAGACGGTAAATGTTTGAAGGGTAATACTAGTGCAACATTAGGTTGGCAAAATCAAACATCTTGCAGATAATATCTAAAAGATAAAATAATCATTAGAGATAGCTGACTCAGTTCCAATAGGAATAGTCAGCTTTTCTCTTGCATGAGTAATCTTCAAACCGCTAATAGCAGGCACTTTTAACTCTTGTGCAAGTTCATTTTCTAAATCTTTTAGCCATTCTTGATTATCAATATCTAAAAACTCTCCAAAAACAATCCCTGTAATGTTTTTACGGAATTGTTCAATGTTCATTAATTGAGAAAACATTTTGTCTAATTTATAAACAGGTTCGTTTAAGTCTTCAGCAAAGAAAATGAATTTTTCATCGGGTATAAAATCAAGTCCACAAAGCGATACAAGAGTTGCGAGGTTTCCACCAAAGGTTATACCAGATGCTTTACCTTCTCTAATTATTTCTATTGCTTTATGCTCTTGTTTTTCGTCAGTTGTGACCGTCTTAAAAAACTCATCTAGCGTGAATTTATTAAGGTCTTTTGCCCCAAAGTCACCGTTAATCATCGGCGCAGAGTAGGTTACAAGCCCTGCGTGTTTTAGTATCATTGCTGAAAGAGCGGTTATATCTGAATGTCCAGCGAAAATCTTTGGATTATTTCTGATTAAACTGTAATCAATTTTGTTCACAAGTCTAATAGCGCCGTAACCACCTCGTAGAGTTATGATTGCTTTAATCTCTTTGTCCTCAAATGCGCTATGTAAGTCCTCAAGACGTTCTTCATCTGAGCCTGCTAGGTATTTATTGAGTTTTAGAACATTCTTACCACATTTAACCTTATAACCTAAATTTTCAAAATATCTAGTGGCTCTTAATAAATTCTCACTACTTTCAATACCGCCAGAAGGTGCTATAATACTGATTGTATCGCCTTTTTCTAATTTTTTAGGTTTAATTAAATTCATAATACTTCTCATAACCTCATTCTTAATATATAATAATAACATGAATGAAAAATATATACCGTTATACAGAAAATATAGACCACAGACTTTAGAAGAAATTGTTGGTCAAGAACACGTTAAAAAGGCGCTAACAAATGCTATTGAGCTTAACAAAATTGCTCATGCGTACTTGTTTACAGGTCCAAGAGGAACAGGTAAAACCTCAACAGCAAGAATTCTTGCTAAATCCTTAAACTGTGTAAATGGACCCACTACACACCCTTGTGGCAAATGCCCTAGTTGTCTTGATATTATCAATTCAACTCCGATTGACGTAATTGAAATTGATGCAGCAAGCAATCGTTCAGTAAATGATGCGCAAAATATCTTGGAGAAAATTCAGTATGCGCCAGTAAACGGTAAATACAAAATTTATATTATTGACGAAGTTCACATGCTTACAACACAAGCATTTAACGCCCTTTTAAAGACTTTGGAAGAACCTCCAGAAAATGTAGTGTTTATTCTTGCAACAACTGAAGTTCACAAGGTTTTAGACACTATTAAGAGTCGTTGCCAAAGGTTTGATTTCAAGCGAATTACGACTGACGACATTGTAAATCATCTTAAATATGTTTCAAAACAAGAAAATATTAATATTGAAGACGATGCACTTATGACAATTGCTAAGAATGCTGCGGGCGGAATGCGTGATAGTTTAGCACTTTTAGACCAATTGAGCGTTTTAGATACAGAACATGCGATTACAACAGAAGATATCAATATGCTTTTAGGTCGTTTGTCTTTTGATGTTTTACACCGCCTGTCTCAATGTATAATTGCTTCTCAGCCAAATAATGCAATAGAAATTTTTAACGAAATCTATAATTCTGGTAATGAACCAACTCAAATTTTAATGAATTTGTTAAACTATTTTAAAAATCTGTTAATTGTTAAAAATTGTAAGTCCGAGCTTGTAATTGAGCTTACTCAAACGACCGAAAGCCAAGCCAAGACCCTTAAAGAGCAAGCTAGCGAGCTTGAAACTCAACAAATAGTGTTCTTGATTGATAAGATTCAACACTACATTCAAGAGCTTAAAATGACGACTAATCAGCATTTGTGGCTTGAAGTTGCAATGATTGATTTGGCAAATTTGGCAGAAAATTCAAAACTTCTTGATTTGCAAAATAGAATTGCAAGATTAGAAGGCGATGAGGTTGCTCATGAGGTTGTAATGCCTAATTACAAAACTCCGCCAGCTCCTGTTCAAAAACCGTCTATGAAACCTGCAAGTGCACCAGTTCATACCCCTGTTGTGAATGAAGTTCATCATGTAGTGCCAGAAGTAAAAGAGGTTAAAGAGGAAATTACAACTAAAGTTGAGACACCTGTGGAAGAGCCTAAAACACAAGTCGAACAACCAAAAGTTGAAAAATCCGTTGAAACCTCTCAAGATGCTTTTCCTGCAGTTAATACTTCAAGCTATGATCATGCAGATTTGGTTACAATGTGGCATGAATTGCTTTCTAACATTACAAGTACCCCTACTAGAGAGTTATTGAAGCAATTAGGTAAACCTGTTGAAATTACTCCAGAAAGCGTCGTTATTGCAATTAAGCAAGAAATATTTGTTAAACAATGGAGTGAAGATGCCAAAAAGAAGACTATTGTTGATGCTGTAGATAAATTATTTAGTCAAAAAGGCTCTAATGTTGTAATTAGGCAACCTTTACCATCGGATTCGCAAATAAATATTACATCAGCGCCAAAACAAGAGGTTGCAAAGTCAACTCCAAAGCCACAACAACCAAAAGAAGAACCTTCTCACGAAGAACCATTACCAGAGAAAAAGCAAGAGGCTGAAACTCTTACTACAACGGTTGTTGACGTAGAAAAACCAACCTCAGATCCTGATATGGTTGAGTTAGTAGAAGTAGAAGTTCCAAGCGAAAAGACTGAAAATAAAATTGAGAGTGAAACTGTTTCTGATCAAGTCCGTATGGTGAAAGACCTTTTTGAAGGTAAAATCGTAGAATAATTAAATATTCTTAATATTTACTAAAAAAGCGTTATTAAACATGGTTACAAGGGCATATATAATATATAACCATTCTTTATATTATTCCCTAGATAACTTACCTTACCATACTCCTTTATCATGTTACGAGCCGAGTAATCGGCTGATTTTCATATCATAATTCCATAGTATAAAAATTAAAGACTTATAAATTTGTCGTACTTGTGCGATAAGAGCTTCAGATAGGCATTAAAATTCTTGTGTACCGATTTCGCTTATCTGGAGTTTTTATATGCTTATTTTTACAACTGCTTTTTTTACGTAAGACGGTGTGTCCATAGCTATTTGAGGCATGTGAACATCTTGTGGATAAAGTATAATAAAATCGTTTTCGCACATATTTATAAATTGATGCTTATCGTTTGTTGTGTTAAGAAATTCAAGGTCTTTTGCTTCGTCATAAGCCTCAGATGTTTGGTAATTGTCTATTTCGCCAACTCCAATTCTTTCAGAACCTTTAATCATAAACTGTATGTCGATATATTTTCTGTGAGCTTCCCATTTACCTTGTGTCTCAGGCTTTGATGTATAGTCTTGAATATTAATATAAACGTCATTGCCTAAAATGTCATAATGCCCGTTTTCACGCTCTTTTAGGTTGTTTCGCTCAAGATATTTCAAGGCTAATTTAATCTTGTCTGACAAGTTATAATAGTTTTTCGTATATTTTAATGAGTTTTTAATCATAGTTTTAGTATATCATAATTGTTATGAATAAGAAAAAATATTACACTTATTTACTCTTAACTGACAGAAATACCTACTATTGCGGTTATACAGACGATATTGAACACCGTTACATAAAACACATTTCTGGTACAGGTGCAAAATATACTCGTGCCAATAAACCTTTGAATATAGCCTATTTAGCGGAATTTAAGACAAAATCAGAAGCTATGAAAGAGGAGTGTCGTATCAAAAAGTTGACTCGAAAAGGAAAAGATGAATTAGTAAAAGGCTTTACTAACGTGCGTTTAAGACGTTTGATTAAAAATATTTTATTAGAAGCCCAAGAGTTAAAATGTGCCTAAGGTCTTCTGATAGCGTCTTCAAAGCCTGTTGGCTTTCCGCCTTTAATCTTGTATAGCGGAATGTAGCTATGAACCTTGTCACTTCTACTATCTTTTGAAGTGTCCTCTTTTTTAAGTTCATTATATTCTTTTTTAATTTCTTTTACTTCTTCTTTGTATTGCTTTTTAAGTTGTTTTCTACGTTCTTTTTCAGCTTTTTTCTCGTTTTTAGCCTTGTCTTTTTCGTAAGCCTCAGCCATTTTAGCTTCAGCCTCAACGCTTTCAGGGTCAATGATTCCGTCTTCAATAATCTTTAAACCGATTGTACTAACCTCTATGCCATTATCCATAACGCTTTCAAGTCGTGTTTGCTCGCTTTTTACGTCAATACTCCAAATTCCAAGACATCTAGGCGGATTACCAGCAAAAGCATACGCAGCGACAAGAATTCTGTCAGGATTTTTAACAGAAAAACCAAGTGGGTAAATATCCCAGCGAAGTTCTTTTATGTCCATATTCTTTGTTGTGCGCCAATAGTAGCGAATAGCCTCTCTGATTTCAGGCACTCTAACGGTCTTTTTAGTCAAAAAGTCATAAACGAGCATTTCGGTTTGCCAAATACCGTCTTCGACATTACCTGTTTTTTCTTTTGCTACTACGTATCTCATATCAGCTGAAAAATCAACGGGCGTAATGGTTCTAAATGTTCCATATTCAATAACGGTTCTGTCTGTTGAAAATATTGGCTTAGGGTCTTTAGCTGCAATATTGGCGCTTTTTACCTTGTCGACGTCTGTTTGTCCTTGTCTTAATGGAACAATATAAACATCACAATCTGTTGATTTTGTTTTTGAATAATAGCTTACGATTGGCTGAATCATCATTGATACATCAGGCGCAATTAAAGCTGTTGGAAGTTCTTGTTTTTCATGAAATAAACTTCTGTGAAGGTGCATTTCAGGACTTCCTGGTGGATTGTTGTATCGCACCAATTTGTAATGAGGTTGCGGAATATAGACCATTTTGCTATCTTCAACCTTTTTGATATATTCGCCTGTACCTTGAGATTTGTCTTTTGCCATAGACTCTTTTTCGTACTCTTGCACCGTCATATAGCCAGATTTAGGCATTAAACTTTTTTCATAATTTTCTTTTGCTTCTTGTTGATGAACTTTGCTCCTGTAATCCCACTCGTTGTTATTTAGGGCAAAACAACAAGAAACTCCGATAAATTGAAGTCCTATAATTCCTGTTAAAACCTTGCGTAGCATATTAAACAAGCCCTTGTGTCATTGCGATATTAACAGCTTTTGTACGTTTTGTAACGCATAATTTTTGTAAAATGCTGTGTACGTGGGCTTTTGCCGTAGATTTAGAAATGAAACAACGGTCTGCAATTTGAGGATTTGAAAGTCCTTCAACCATAAGTGAAAGAATTTCCATTTCTCTTTCTGTTAGTCCGTAAAGGTTTTTGCCGTCTTTGTAGTTGATTTCACCAGTTGCAACGCCTGTTGGTTTGTTTGAGCGTTGAATGTTCGATAATACAATTCTTGCAATTTGTGGGTCTAACCAGCCAGAGCCTTCTGAAACAGACTTAATCGCACGTTCGGTTTGTTCTGCGTTAGCACCCTTCATAATATAACCGTTAGCACCTGCTTCAAATGCAGAAAGAACGTCGTCCTCGCTGTCTCGTGATGTAAACATTAAAACTTTTATTTCTGGATTAGTTTCTTTAATTCTTTTTGTCGCTTCGATACCATCTATTGTTGGTAAACCTATATCCATTAAAACTACGTCTGGAAGTAGCGCACGAGTTTTTTCAACGCCTTCCAATCCGTCTTCTGCCTCGCCAATAAGGTCAATATCACCAATTTTTTCCAATACTAAAGACAAGCCCATTCTAACCATTAAATGATCTTCTACAATAAGTACTTTTACGTTAGCCATTATACTGTAAGCCTTTCTTTACTTGGTGTTGCAACAACATCTGTTAAGATAAATGAAAATTCGCTACCTTGATTGATTTTGCTTTCAAGCCAAATTTTTCCGCCGTGAGCTTCAATGATTTGTCTTGAAAGATATAGCCCCAAACCTGTACCTGTCGAGCGTTTCTTGCTTGTTCCTTGAGAAAAACGCTTAAATAAGTGAGGAATGTCCTCTTTTGGTATGCCGTTTCCTGTGTCAGTAACAGAGAACAAGAAGTCGCCAGATTGTTCTTTGGCTATAACTTCAATTTTGCCGTGTGGATTTGTGTAATTTACAGCATTACCGCACAAGTTAGCTATTACTCTACCAATTTCTTGGCGGTCTGCTGTAATTAACAAATCGTCATTTGCCTCAAACGTAACTTTAAATTCAATATCCTTCTTATCTGCAAGAGGTTTTAACTCCTCATAGCGTTGCATAATAAGGTCTTTGATGTTAAAGTTACTCTTCACTAATTCAATTTTGCCTGCATCGAACTTGTACACAGTTAATAAGCTGTTTACAAGCCCTAAAAGTCCTTCATTATTTGCTTTCATAGTTGATAGCAGCATGTGTTGTCTTTCATTCAACTCGCCTACTGTCCCGTCTAAGAAGAAGTCTAGCGTTTGAATTGCTGCTGTAAGTGGGGTTCTCATATCGTGCGTAAGTGTTGCTATGAAATCATCTCTAAGCCTATCTGTTTCTTTTTGCACACTTACATCTCTAATTACGCCAACGAATTTTTGTTGTGGGTCGTTGTCGTCTTCTGTTGCAATTAGGGCAAAACTAACTTCAACAGGAATGTGTTTTTCGCTCAATGTATTTACGATATAGCAATCTCTTAAAACTGCTTCGCCTTCATCAATACATTCGTCGAAAATTTCGTTTAAGTTCTTACCAAATACCAAGTTTGACAAGTTTGTATTTAGCAAGTGACTTTGTGACAAACCTGAAAGATTTTCTGTCGCTGGGTTGACTTGTTCAATATTACCTAATTTGTCGGTGATAATAATACCGTCAGCGCAATATGTTACAATACTCTTTAATTGAGAATGTGTTTTCATCAAGTCTGCAGTCTTTTCTGCAACTAAATCTTCCAAGTTGTGTGAATATTTTTCTAATTCTTTTTTCGCAACTTCAAGTTCATCAATTTTTTCGTGAAGTTTATCAAGCAAGTTGCTTCTTTCAATACCATTTTGAATTGTAATGATTAAATCGTCGTTATCCCAAGGCTTTTCAATATATTTGTATAATCCGATTTCGTTAATCGCACGAATTGCGTTTTCTTTATCGGCATATCCAGTAAGTAGTATTTTACTTACATCAGGGTACATTTTTTTAGCTTCTGACAAAAATTCTAAGCCATTCATTTCAGGCATAATAAAGTCAGAAATAATTATATCTGGTTTGTTGCCTTTTAAAAACTCGACCGCTTCAATAGGATTGTTGAAAGCCTTGCAGTTTGTGTAGCCTTCCATTTTTAAAAGTGTTCTAAATGCAGATGTAACCATTTGTTCGTCATCGACGATAAGAATCATACTGTTTTTCATAACAATATGATACTGTATTTTTTGACCCATGCCAAATTCTTAACAAAGTTTAAAAAACTTTTGCTCGTCTAAATGGCCAAATAATTGTAACAGCTTTTCCAATAAATCTTTCTTGTGGCAAAAAGCCCCAATAACGGCTATCTTGAGAGTTTCCTCTGTTGTCACCCATCATAAAGTATTCACCTTCTGGTACAATCATAGGTCCACAATGCATTGCTGCTGTGCAATCATTGTAGTCATATTTGCTTTTTATATAAGGCTCGTTAAGAGGCTTGTCGTTTACAAAAACTTCAAAAGCGCCGTCTTTAAGTTTTTTGATTTCAATTTTATCTCCAGGCATACCAACTACACGTTTGATAAATGCAATATCATCGCAGAAAAAGCCTGTTAAACGCTCGAAAATCTTCATCGGTGTTGCTTCTAGATGAACCATAGGTGGGTAGAATACCATAATATCACCACGCTTAGGTGTTTCGTAAAAACGTGAAAAACGCTCAACAAAGATTCTATCACCCTCTAAAAGTGTTGGGTGCATTGAGCTAGATGGAATCCAACGAATTTCACCAATGAAAAATTTGATTATGATAACCATTACAACGACAAAAACAACTGTCTCAACAGTTTCTTTTAGCGTTGCTTTTAGTTTCTTTTTTAATAACTGTTTATCTTTTAGCACATTGCGTATGTTGTTTAAATCTTCTTTTAGCATATCTTTAATAAATCTAATAACTCTAGTAATGCGTGTTTGTATTTATTTTCTGGAGCTTTGTCCAAGCATTTTTTTACACGATTGATATAATTATCTAACAATTCCTTTGTTTTTTCAATGCCGTAAGCGATATTCTTTACGTCTTTTGCAAAAATCATTGGTGCTGTGTAAATACCTTCTTCAATGTCGTTGTTTTTAGGCTTGTCGTCGTCAGTTGAGATTACGTTCAACAAGTCATCTCGGATTTGGAAGGAAATGCCAAATCTTTTTGCAAAATCTTTTGCTGAATTTGTGTCTAAGTCTGCAACCATTGCGCTACTTACGATTGATGCCATAAATAATTCAGCAGTTTTGTGTTTGCATCGGTCTAGATATTTGTCAAAGTCTGTAAGTTTGAATTTGTCGTAATATTGATGGATTTCACCAATAGCCATTTTCTTTATTGAAAGATTGAAAAGTTCTAAAATATCAAAGGATTTCACGCTTAACAATTTTTTTATGGCAGTAGTTAAAAGAAAATCCCCTGTTACAACCGCTAGGCTGTTGTCAAATTCTTCGTTCAATGTCTTATGTCCACGACGTTTTGAAGATTTGTCAATAACATCATCGTGAATAAGCGTTGCATTGTGGATTAATTCTACTGCAGATTGAATTTCAAGCTGAGCGGGTGTGATTTCAGCACCATACATTTTTAGGTAAAGTATCGCAACAAGCGGGCGAATTCTCTTTGAGGGTGCTTTTATTATTTCTACAAGCGCCTTTTGAAGTTCATCATTGCCACAATAAAAATCAGTCAAGTTATTTTCAACTTTGTATAGTTCATCAGCAACAAGTTTTTTTATATCTTCGTATTTTTCCTTAAAATTCATTATTAACATTCGTCCCATAGGCTTAAAACATCTGCAAAAGTAATATGTTCGTCAATATCATTCATGCAGGTAATATGGCTTGTGTCAATGCTCTCCTTGAATACATTTTCTAATAAGTCTTTATTGTAGTTGAATAAAATTGAGCCGTGTTGCAACACATAGCCTTCTTTTCTAAATTGTGCAGAACCAATAAGTTTTTTACCTTTGTAGCATAAATCTGCACTTGTTGTTACTTGCATACAATAATTAATATTCATATTGGTATGGCGTTTGTCTTGATATTCAAGTTCAATACCCAATTTTTTAAATTTTTCAATGAAGATTTGTCCAATTTCTTTGTAAGTTCCAACAATGCTGTCACCATGTTCAAAAGTGTAGAATGGTGCGATATAGCTATATGTAATTTCTTTGTCGTGTAAAAGCGCTCTACCACCTGTTAAACGCTTAACTACATGTATGTTTTTATCCTTAAGTAAATTTCTATCTAAAAAATCAGCCTTTTGGTTTCGTCCAAGAGAAACACAAGCAGGACTCCAGCCGTACAGTCTAAAAATAGGCTCTTTAGACTGCTTGCTAATAGCATTCTCTAAAAGCTCTCTGTCAATTTGCATATTGACTGCACCTGTATTTACTTCAAATGGATAAAACTTCATATTCCTAGTATATAACAAAATCTCTATATGGTTCAATATATAAAGATATAATACAAAAAATGGCGCTTTGCACAATGTGCAAAGCGCCATTTTTTAGTTATTATTTTTCAAATGGTGGACGACCTTCTGGGTGATGAGGTCTGTGACCTTTAAAATTCTTTTCTCGTTCAGTTTTCATTTTTGCAAGTTCAGCTTTTTGTTCTTTTGTTAACAATGCTTCAAAAGATTTTCTGTTAGCTTCCTTAATTTTGTGTTCTTGTTCTTTTAAAGCCTTAATTTCTTTGTTTAATTTTATTAAATCTGGGTTAGTTTCTTCGTATTTTTTGATGATTTCAAATTTTGCTTCTTTTTTAGCTCGAATTTGTTCTTTGATAGGTTTTAATTTAGCCATATCAGCTTTTCTGTTCTTTTCAATTTTTGCTTTTTGAGCTTCTGTTAAGTTTAAGCGTCTTTCAAACTCAGCTCTATGTCTGTCACCTTTAAATTCTCTAGGTGGTGGAGGCATCATTTGCCCTTTTGGGGCAGGAGTTTGTACTTTTGTTGCTCTTGTTGTACCAGCATAAGCTGTGCTTGTCATTGTTAATGCAATTATAGACGCTAAAATTAGAGTTTTCTTCATAAAATAATCCTTTCTTTAAAGCATATCTTCTAGTAAGATTGCAAGTTCTTTCTTTGCGTTGAATAGCCTTGATTTTACTGTTCCGATTGGACAATTAAGTTCTTTTGCAATGTATTCATAACTTAGCCCATCTATTTCGTACATCATTATAACTTCTTTTAGTTTTGGCTTTAATGAATCAATAGCTTTGACTATTCTTTTTTGTCGTTGTTTTTGAATGAATACGGTTTCCGGATTTTCCTTTTCATTCAATACGTTGTATTCTTGAGTTTCATCTGAAATTGTAATGTCGTGTTGTTTTTTTGTTGAAGATTTCAAGTAATCTTTTGAAAAATTTTTTGCAATGGTTCCAAGCCAACCAGTTAGTTTGCCTTGTTCTTTATAGTTATCACTTTTTTGCCAAACTTTGATATAGACTTCTTGTTCAATATCTTCATTTTCTTCTTTGGTAATTAGCTTGATAACTTTTTTTATATTATTTTGGTGTGTTTGTATAATTTCTTTTATATCCATTAATTTACCGTTATAAGTCCATAACTGTCTACGGGCATACCGTATTCGTTAACGCTAGAGGTTGTTGTACTTGCATTTGAAGTGTTATAGGCTGTTGTTGGTATTATGTATTGAGCAAAGTGACCTAATAATACACCGGCAAATAGCCCCAATCCAAGTATGCAAGCAACTTTCATTCTGCTGAAAGAGTCTCTACGTTTTTGAATATAGTACGGCTTTACTTCCTGAATTAAACTAGAAACTTTCTCCATTTTTTCTTGCTCAGCTTGACAATCAGAGCAATTTTTAATGTGTTCTTCTAGTTCTTTTTCGTCTCTAAAAGTAAATAGACTTTCGTATTTTGTGCATTTTTCTTTCATGATATTTTCCTTTACATTAATATAACGATTTAAAATAAAAAATGTTCATTTTTATTATAAATTTATTAAAAAATATTAAGATGTAATAAAATCAAGCATTTTAGCCAGTATGTTTGTGCTACTATTATGATTATAGTAGATGAATTAGAGGTGAATATGGAAAAAAGAGACGCTTGGAACTCACGATTTACGTTTATTATGGCAGCCGTTGCATCAGCAGTTGGTTTGGGTAATCTTTGGCGATTTCCTGGAATTGTATATCAAAATGGTGGTGGTGCTTTTTTAATTCCTTATTTTGTGGCTCTTGTGACTGCAGGTATTCCTCTTTTAGCGATGGAAATTTCTATTGGTAAAAAGTTTCAATTAGGTGCGCCAATGGCATTAAAAAAAATGAATCCAAAATTTGAATGGATTGGTTGGCTTGGTGTTGGAACAGCTTCTTGTATTACATCATATTATTCCGTTGTATTAGCGTGGGTTGTTTATTATGTATACTTAGCGTTTAAATCACCTTGGATACATAAAAATGCAACAGACATTTTCTTAAAAGATACATTACACGTATCAAGTGGGATGTTTGATATTGTCGGTATAAATTGGCTGATGTTTACTGCCTTGATTGTTGGTTGGTTCGTAATTTGGTTATGTATTAGAAAAGGTGTAGATTCTGTTTCAAAAGTTTTAAATTACGTAGTGACTGTACCGTTATTTCTTTTAATTGTTATGATTGGCAGAGCTATTACACTTCCAGGTGCAATGCAGGGTTTATATTATTACTTGGTGCCAGATTGGTCAAAACTTTTAGACCCAAGTGTATGGGCAGCAGCTTACGGACAAGTATTTTTTTCTTTAAGTATTTTGTTTTCAATTATGGTTGCTTATGGTAGTTATTTAAAAAAAGATGCTCCTGTAACATCAGATAGTATAATTATCGCATTGGCAGATGCATTAGTAAGTTTTTTAGCTGGTTTAGCAAGTTTTGGAACATTGGGCTACCTGTCACACGTTACGAATACTCCAATTTCAGAAATGAGTTATTCCGGCGTAATGTTTGCCTTTGTTACATATCCTACCGCAATTGCTGCAATGCCAGGTGGTACTTTGGCCGTTAAAGCCTTCTCTTTAATATTCTTTGTAATATTATTCTTGCTGGCTTTAGGTTCAGTATTTTCAATTGTACTTGCTGTTGCAACCTCATTTAAAGATAAATTTGGAACTTCAAAGGCTAAAACAACATTGTTCTTCTCAATCGTTGGCTGTGTTATTGCAATGCTTTATGTAACAGATGCAGGTTTATATTGGGTTGATGTTGTTGACCACTTTATGAATGATTTTAACTTGATTATGATTGGTTTAATTGAAACAGTTGCTTTAGGTTGGTTCTATGGCGCAGACAAAGTCTTAGAAATTGTTAATGAAGGATGTAATTTTAAATATGGAAAATCTTGGATTTTTTGTATAAAATTCCTTTGCCCAATTGTGTTTGCAATAATTACGGTAAGCTATTTATATGTAAATATTAAAACACCTTATGGTGGTTATCCGCTTTCAAACTTGATGATTGCAGGTTGGGGCTTTATTGCTGTAACCTTTATATTTAGTGCATTAATGACTTATTTTAAAGATTTTAAAGCTCTAGAAAGTATTGAAGATAAAGAACTATAAATTTAATGTTTACATAGGATAAAAACTGATTAAAAAGTTGCTAACATGGGAATATCTTTAGTATGGAGGACATTCCCATGAGTTTTGACGTAAATCCTTTAAATGATTACATCCCACCAAGCATTAAAACCAACAAAACATCAGATGGTGGTGCTGGGAGTTTGGGCTATTTTCAGCAAGAAGAAAAGCGTAAAGAACAGGAAGAAGAACTTGAAAAAAGCATTTTTAAGGAATCAAAAGATACTTGTTCTTTTACTATAAAAGATGCTGAAGATTCTTATTATGGTGATCTTCCATTATCATTAAAAATAATTAAAACGATAAAAGACTTTATAAACAAGCTACTTCACAAGTAGGTCGAACAACTCCCAATTGAAATGTTTGCTGTTGACAAATTCAAGTAAGGCTCTATGGTCTAGTTGTTTCATACGTGAAAACATATAGCCGTAATCTTCGTTTGCAAGCATTGACAATGCTGGAATTTTTGCGTCGTTGCATATTGCTTCAATTTTGTAATCGTAATTGATTGCAAGAGTTTTAATGCCATATTTTAATGCAATTAAAATTGCGTGAAAACGCATTGCTATCATATATTCAAGACTTGCGATAAGTTTGATAATTTCTTTTGGAGTTTTTCCAGAAATTACAGTTGTTTTTAAGTTTGGATTTACAGATAAAAGTAGTTGCTCAAAGTGTTGGCAAACCTCTAAATCTAAGCTATCTTGGAAGGAATAAATTTCAATTTCTTTGTCTGCAAATTCAATTGCAACTCGATTTGCAAGAGTGATTAAAAGTTTTTCTGTTAAAGATTTAAAACTTCTAAGTTGTATACCGACTCTGTTTGAAGGTGTTGAACCTGCAACCTCTAAATCATACAATGGATCGCAAACCAGTTCAGGCTTTAAGCCCCAACCTCTTAATAAGAATAAACTTTTGTCATCTCTAACACTAATCCAACGGCAGTTTTTTAATAACTTTTTAGTAAAAAATTCGCCAATTTTGTTGTTTATTGGTCCAATTCCTTGTGCAAAAATTAGGACTTGTTTTTTGTAGAATTGAGCCATAAAAATTATCCAAAGGTAATAAAATAAACTTTTTACGCTGGTTGCATCTTGTAGCAAACTACCACCGCCTGAAACTAAGATGTCGCATTTTGATAATGCACTCATTACTTTGCCTAATTTGAAGCTGTGAATTGAGTTTACTCCATGTGTTTTTGCTGTTTTATCGGGATTTGTAGATAGTACTGTAATATCAGCTTCGTCTTTTTTTAATCGTTGTATTAAAACTTCTAAAATTGACTCATCGCCAAAATTGTCAGCGCCGTAATATCCTGATATAACTACTTTTTTGCTCATTTTATTCTACCTTGTGTGTAATTTCTTTTACTTCTTCTAATGTTGGAATTGATTTGATAGCACCAATTTTTTGTGCTTGTAAACCGCTTACTATTGTTCCTAATTTTGTTGCCTCATTTGGAGTTTTTCCTTTTATAAGTGTGCTTAAAAACGCCCCATTAAAGGCATCTCCAGAACACGTTGTGTCAACAATTGTTTTTGCAAAATATTCATTGAATACAATTTCTCCGTTACAGCCTGTGTAATATCCAGAGTTTTCTGTTGATTTAACGACAACAATTTGAATTCCTAAATCCCAGCAATACTTGATTACATTGTCTATTGATTTTGATTCAAAAAATACAGGAATGTCGTTTGTACCGCTTAAAAATAAAATATCAATGTTTGAAATGACATCTTCAAAGCATTCTCTAGCCGCTTCTGGAGTTGTAACGGTCTTTTTGTAATTAGGGTCATAAGCTGTAATTATATGATTTTCTTTTGCAATTTCATAACTCTTTTTAACAGCTTCCCTTGCTGACAATGACAGTGATTGAGTTATACCTGTTGTGTAAAAATATTTAGCACTTTTTATATAATCAGCTTTTGTGTCATCTAAAGATAATTTTTGAGCAGCTGTTTTTTTACGATACAATGCCAATTCTTTAGGCTTTCCGTCGTGTCTAGAAATTAGAGCAATAGCGTTTTGCTCTGGAACAGTTCTTACAAAATCGGTATTAAGATTTTCTTTTTTCCATTCGTTAAGCAAAAAATCTTTAAATGGGTCATCACCGACGCAAGTTATATAACCTGTTTTTACTCCAAATCGTGCAGCTGTAATTGCGGTTACAATTGCATCTCCACCGTAAAATTTGTCAAAACAAGTTGCATCTTTAAAATCTTTATCGCTAGATAGCTCGATTATAGATTCCCCAACTGTAATTAGGTCAATTTGATTTTCCATAATTAGCCTTTGATTTTGCTTAAAATTTCTTTTGCTCTAGTTGTAATTTCTGCGTTAGACAAGTCTTCATAGAAGTTTCTACCTACACCAACTGCTTTTGCACCAACTCTTATGTAGTCCATTACTTCTGACAATTGAATGTGACCCATTGGCATTAAGTTTAAGAACGGCATTGGACGTAAGATGTCTTCAATGTATTGAACACCACCAAGTGCAGTTACAGGAAAAATTTTGATAAGTGGAATTCTTGATTTCCAAGCATCATACGCTTCGTTTGGTGTTGAAGCACCTGCAATGAAAGGCATTTGTCTGTTTTTAGAAATTTTTACCATATTCATTTGGTAAATTGGTGATGAGAACAATTTAGCACCACAAGTTAGTGCTTGTTCTGCTTGTTGTTGAGTAATAATACCGCCAGCGCAAACAATTGCATCTTTTGAAATTTCTGTAATTGCAGAATATAATGATGGATTTTCAACAGTAATTTCCATTACCTTTATTCCACCTTCAATAAGTGCGTGCGCAATATCAACAGCCTTTTGAGCATCTTTGTTTCTAACAATCGGATAGATTTTTTCTTCCGAAATTAATTCCATTACATTTTTCTTCATAACGTATCCTTTTTTTTGACTTTATTATATCATGAAATAAATAATAAACTATTAATAAGGAAAATTTTAATGAAAAAGCTAAAAACATTAGTAATTTTTGCGGTATTCGTAATTTTTATGTTTATTGCATACATAATATTTGGTCAGTTTTTTGAACCTCGTGTATACAACTTTATGGTAAAAAACTTTGTAGCTTATAACAAAGGGTCTGACGGTATTGTTTTGGTTGTAATTGATGAAAATTCAATTTCCCGTTATCGTTGGCCTTGGAGTAGAGAAAAATATGCAAAAATATTTAATTATTTAGGTAATTACACAAGTGCGAAAATGATAGGATTTGACGCAGTTTTAACAACAAATGATAATCCTGTAAAAGATAAACAATTTTTTGATACTGTAAAAAATATTGATAACTTTATTGGCGGTTTTAGACCGATGAGCGGTAAATATGCAGATGAACATGTAGGCAAGGCTTATGATAAAAAATTTCAAGAAAAATATCAAATTCCTATTGAAGTAAAAACAAAAGCTCCAAGGTTTGAAATTTTTAAAAGTTTATCTATGTATCCAGATGGATATTTTAATTCTTTAGAAAAAAACGGCTCGGTATGGGTTCTTCCAAATCAAGTGGATAACTGCATTAAAGATATGCCTCAATTGGTATACTATAAAGGACAATATTACCCTTCTTTAGCCTTGAGAATGTATATGTATTTGAATAAGGTTAAAAAGTTGACCTTAACGAGTTCTAATCTGATTATCGACGGAGAAGATGACATAAAACTTCCTGTTCATAAGCGTTATGGACAAATTTTTAACTATTTGCACTTCTACAAGAATTATAAAAATTCAGATTACACACACAAAACATATTCAGCTATTGATATTATTGATTCTATGGACGATATTAAAGCTGGCAGAAAACCAAAAATTGATCCAAAGGCGTTTGATAATAAAATTGTTTTTGTAGGTGCAAATGCTAAAGCTGCAGGACTTTCTGAGGATACGTTTGCTACACCAATGCAGGCAAAACATCCAGGAGTTGATATTCAAGCAACAAGTTTGGATAATTTAATTCACAATCAACCAATGCGTTCTATTTCAGAAGGTCAAAATTTTATATTGACCGTATTATTAATTATTGCAACCTTTATTGTTGTTAGTAATTTCTCCTTACTGCAAGGCTTGTTAATTTTGTCTCTAATGATTGTTGGTTATATTTTTCTTGCAATTCTTTCTTATAAATTAAACTTTGCAGTGCCTGTAATTACTCCAATTGCCTTACAGTTGGTAACAATGATTTTTGGCTACTCTCGTAAATTCATTGTAGAGGCAAGGAACAAAGAAAAAATTAAAGATGCAATGGGAAAATATATTTCTCAGGACATTATGCAAAATGTTGTAAACAATATTGATAATGTAAAATTAGGTGGTAAAAAAGCTAATGTAACAGTTCTATTTGCTGATATTCGTGGATTTACATCAATGAGTGAAAAGTTAGAACCTGACGAAATTTCAGTTATTTTGAATGAATATTTTACAGCTCTAGAGCCTATTATTAGTAGGTATAATGGTGTAATTAATAAATTTATTGGTGATGCGATTATGGCAATTTTTGGAGAACCTATCCAAGATAAGGATCACGCTGTAAATGCGGTAAAATGTGCTGATGCAATGCTTAAAAAAGTTCAAGAGCTTCAAAAGAAATGGTTAGAAGAAGGTAAACCAAAAATTGAGATTGGTGTCGGAATTAACACGGGTGAAGCCTTTGTGGGAAATATAGGTTCAGAGAAACGCTTGGAATATACTGTAATTGGAGATATGGTAAATTTAGCAAGCCGTATTGAAAGCTATAACAAGGTTTATAAAACACAATTTTTGATTAGTTCTTTTACATATCAATATGTACGTGGTATTGCTGATGTAATTAAGATTTCTGAGGTTAAAATTCGAGGTAAAGAAAAGAAAATGAATATCTATGAAGTCTTGAGGTTAACTTAATGAAACACGCTTTAATTGTAGATGATTCGCAAAGTTGGAATAATTATCATTGCCAAAATTTAGCTCAAATTTATCGTGAAGAAATTGAAATTGACAGAGCTTACACAGCAAGAGAAGGTTATGATTGGGTCTATAATTACATAGATAATCCGTATGATTTAATTATAACAGACCTTTCTATGGAAAATGATTTTGCTCCTAAGTTCGCTGGAGAATGGTTGGTTGAACAAATTAAACTTTTGAAACAATATTATAAAACACGTATAGTAATTATATCAGGTTCAATGGCAATAAAGCAGATAGCAGAAGATCTTGGGGTTGATTATATCCCCAAGTATGTTGTAGCTAGTGACATTTCGGTCTATAAAAATTTAAACTTCTAAGGAAAAGAGTTTTTGCGCAATATCGCTAATTTCGACCGTGTCTTCTATCTCTCCTGTTTCTTCTGCCGCCATAATGGCATTACTAACATCTTGAGATGCATCTAATACAGCCTTCAGTGCTTCCAACTCTGCTGGAAATAAGCTAATTTTAGCCATGTCTGTAACGTTCAAAGGGCACTCCTTTTGTTAGTATACTATATATATACCCGAAGCATGCATGCTTGAAACCTTTAAATTAAAGAACATGTTATTGTTGTAATAAAACTTTTTATTGTTTTTTATACGATTAATTTTGACTATTTTATTTCAAAATCTACGCTTTCATTGCTTTCTTTTTTTAGACCTGTTAAAAGTTCATAAACATAAGATGTAGCAAGTCCAGCAAAAGCGTTCATTAATGCACTTAATAATGCAACAAAGAAAATTAGTAATAGTAATACAATGAAACTTCCGAAACTGTTAAAAAAGTATTTGAAGAAAAAATGAGATTGTAATGCGCCTAATGGAATAAATCCCAAAACTAAGTTGATTGGTGTGTAAATAACAGATGCAGCAACAAATGAAACAAAACCAATTACACCACCTAAAATAGCGCCTTCTCTCATATCAAAAATGCCGATTAAGTTTTCACGCTTCATATAAACTAAAACGACAGGAGCTAAGCAAATTACCAATATTGTAATTGAAAAAATATTTATAAATGGAATTAGTGATAAAAATCCTAAAGCTCCACCCGCAATAGCCGCTAAAATAGCAATTTGTCTTAATAGTAGTTCGTTAATCATAATTATTTTCCTTTATTTTGTAATCAAATCTCTGCAATTTCTAGTATGGCAAATAGCAATTGCAATTGAGTCTATTGTATCATCTAATTTTGGTAAGTCATCACGCTCAAGGGCGATTTTTACCATTTGTTCAACTTCTTTTTTGCTAGCTCTGCCAAATCCTGTAAGCACTTGTTTAACCTCCATAGGAGTGTATTCATAAGTCTTTATTCCAAATTTTTCAAGTGCCATAAGAATTACACCACGAGCTTCAGCAACGGGCATAATTGTTGTTTGATTTTTGAAATAAAAAAGTTTTTCCATAGACGCAATGTCTGGTGAATATTTTTCTATAATTTGAGAAATATCTTGAAAAATTTCATATAATCTAGAAGCGTCAGATTTTCCTTTTTCTGTTTGTATAGAGCCAGACGCAAGCAAATTCAAACTTGCACCGTTAAAATCAACGATGCTGTAACCGACAATTGCCATTCCTGGATCAATACCTAAAATCTTCATATAATCATTATAGCAATCTTTTAAATAATGGCAATGATTTAATAAAAACAAACAAAATAAAAATGTAAAGTTTTGTAAAGTGTCAAAATAACACTAATAACAATGAATGAGGCAAACCGCATTAAATTTATAAAACAAAAAGGTTGACTTTATAATCTTTGTATGCAATAATTAAATTGTGCATTAAAAGTGTAGATTAAACACTAAATGACATTACATTTACCCAAAAACAAATATAAACTCCTAAATAATAAACACTAAAAAGAGACCATTAGGATGCAGAAAACACACACTCAGAAAATGAGTGTTTTTTTTTGCTCTAAAATTTTATCGGTTTGGGTGAGTAATTCCATAGCCAAACAATGCAAAATCGTATTTTGCAGGGTCGTTAGCATCAAATTGTTTCAAATTGTTTGTAAGTTCTAAAACAGCTTTATAATCGTTTGAATTGCGTGTTAACAGTCCCATACCTCTAGATATTCTTGCAACATGTGTATCAAACGGAATAACAAGTTTTGATGTAGGAATAAAATCCCAAAGTGCTAAATCCACAGGTGGTTTTCTAACAAGCCAACGTAAAAACATATTTAAGCGTTTAAGAGTTCCGCCTTTTTTAGGGTTAGGAACAAGGTGGCAATAACCTTGTGTTAAATCGCAATCATCGTAAAAATAGTTGCAAACCGCTTGTAACATTGGAATTGTATCACCGTTGTAGTTGCTTTCAAATAACCATTTTAAACATTTTTTGTTTTTATATAGGTTGTTTAGCTTCTTAAAAAAGTTTGCAAAATCAGGTTCTTTAGTAAATCTATAATTATAGTCTCCAAGCATTTTTGGCTCAAAATTCATTACAAAGTCATAAGGTTTATAATCAATTAAATTTAGTAATTCGTCTATTTTTCTCAATATAACTTTTCTGTTGCCATAAGCTATACAAGAGGCTAAAAATCCAGCAATCGTAACATCTTCTTCGTTTTTAAACTTATGAGGAAATTGGATTGGGTCATCTTTTATAAACTCTGGAGTTTCATATTGTTCAACAAGTTTGTCTAATTCATCTTTTGTAATCATCTTAGCCTTTCAAAAAAACTATTCAATATGTTATCACAGTCTTGTTCGTAAATTCCGCCATAAACTTTCATTTTAGATTTATGTAGATTTCTCAAATCAATAGCTGAACCTAAAGCGCCGTATTGTTTATCGTAAGAACCAAAATATAAGTTTTTAATGCGTGATTGAATTATTGCAGAAGCGCACATTGGGCAAGGTTCAAGGGTTACGTACATATCACAATCATCAAGTCTCCAACGTCTTAAACCTTCTTGGGCCATTTTTAAGGCTAGAATTTCTGCGTGAGCTGTTGCATCGTGTAATTCTTCTTTTTTATTATTTGCAAATGCAATTATTTCGCCATTTTTAACGATTACCGCACCAACGGGAATTTCATTTTTTGTTTGTAGTGCAACTTCAATTGCATCTTGCATAAATTTCATAACTTGCCTTATTAGTTTTGTTTGTTAAATAGAGGAAGGGTTATATCGACTTTAAAACCGACTTCATCAGTTGAAGAAATCTTAATAGTGCCGTTCATAGCTTCAACAAGACCTTTAACGATAAATAGTCCTAAGCCTGTACCTCGAGTGGTTCTTGTCGTTTTGTCATCAATTCTAATAAACTTACCAAATAATGTTTCAAGTTTTTCTTCAGGTATTTTGTCACATTGATTAGAAACAGTTATTGTGGCATTTTTTTCGTTGTAAAAACCAGAAATTATAATTGGTGTATCTTCTTTTGAATATTTAACCGCATTTTCAACCAAGTTTACAATAACTTGTTCTGCTCTGTCTTTGTCTGCAATTACAAGTGGGAAATCATCTGGTACTTCGTCTCTAATTTCTCTTTCTTGTACATTTTTTACAAGTGGAATTGACGATGCAACTGTGTCTGAAATCCAAACCGGTTCTAGTGAAACTCTAATTCTTGCACGCTCAATATCAGGAATAACTAATAAATCTTCAATAAGTCGTTTTAGACGTTCTGATTGACGTTTGATTGTTCTCAATGATTTTACTCGTGTTTCTTCGTCAATAGTAATATCAGTTCTTAAAAGTCTAGAGGTGTAGCCTTGAATACTTGTTAATGGTGTTCTTAATTCGTGGCTTACTGTATCAATTAAGTTTGAACGAAATTCGTTAAGCTGTTCTAACTTAACATTCTGTTCTTTTAATTGCAAATAAGATTTATGAATTTCTGATGCCATTTTGTTGAATTCTGAGGTTAAGAATACAATTTCGTATGGAGTGAAGATGCTTTTTAATAGACGAATACGTCTTTCATAACTACCTTTTGACATAGCCATAATACCTTTAAATAATTGGCGAATGTTAATGTACATGAAGTATATATATAAAGCAACTACAATAAAAATGCTCAGAGCTGAGGCAAATACTGCCATTAAAAGTTTAATTCTGCTATCGTTAATTGTATTTCGTGTAATTTTTTCAGTGGTGTTTACCAAAATCATAACGTCAGGTTTTGTTTTGTGAATATATGCAAGAGGTTGGTCTTTTAAGTCCCCATAAATTACAACATTATTATCTGTTATTTTTTCGGGAATTAAATCAACAGATTGTTTATAAATTTCTTCGCTAAATTTATGTGAAGCAATTAATTTGCCAGTTGAATCAAGAACGTAAATTTGTCTTGCGTTGTCCTCTAATGATTTAAAAAGGTGTTCATTAAGATCCTCGTTTTTGAAGGTTGCAACTAAATATTGGTTATCTTTTGTTGGAACAGTAATTGTGAACTTGTTATTAGCTTTGTTTTCAACATCAAGTCTTTCTGCATCTTCTTCTTTTGATACGAGTTTTAGGTCGTCATAACTTGCAAAAGTATTTTGAATTGTTTTTATGTAGGCTTTTTTAGATTCTTGAGACGGAAAGTAATTTAGTGCAATACTAATTTGTTCAAGCTCATTAGTTGCGGTTCTAGCGAAGATATCAACCTCATTTGAAACAACATTTGCGACAAGTTCAGCGGATTCTGTAAGTTGTCGTCTCATTGCGTGTTTGTTTATGTTATTAATTACAATACCACTAACAATCATCGGAATTAAAACCGCAATAAACAATACAATCAAAATTTGCTCTGCAATCTTTAACCGTTTAGGTTGTATTAATTTTCTTATTTTATTTAACTTTCGTAGTGTGTTTTTGTTCATTATTCTTCAGTGAATGGAGTTAATTTGTAACCAACATTTGTGACTGTATGTAAGTATTTGGGTGCTTTTACGTTTTCTTCAATTTTGTTTCTAAGTCCACCAACATGAACTCTCAACATTCTAACGTCTTCGTTGCTATCATACCCCCAAACCTCGTCTAGTAGCGTTGCTAGAGTTACTGCGTTGTTAAAATGTTGCATTAAGCTGTATAAAATTTCAAACTCTGTTGGAGTTAATTTTACACGTTTATTTAAAATAGTACATTCCAAAGTATCAGGGAATATTTGAATATCACCGACATTCAAAACTTCGTTGGATAGTGGATTTTCTTCTACAACTTGATTTCTGCGCAATAAAACTCTTATTCTCAGTAAAACTTCTTGAATGTCAAAAGGCTTTACTAAATAATCATCAGCGCCGTTGTCAAAACCGTCAGTTTTGTCTTCAATTGTACCTTTTGCCGTAAGCATAAGGATTGGGATTGCAAGTTTTGCTTGTCGAATATTTTTGCAAACATCAAAACCGTTCATTTTTGGCATCATTACATCTAAAAGAATAAGGTCGTAAGAGTTGTTTAAGGCTTTGTTTAAACCTTCTAAACCGTCTTTTGCGGTATCAACAATGTAACCACTTTGAGCAATGTCAAATTCTAGAAGTTCTCTAATTTCTTCGTCATCATCAACAATAAGAATTCTTTTTTTATTGTAATTATCCATACATATCCTCTAATTTATATAAAAATTATATAAAAAAATATCTCAGCTTTCAAGTAACTGCGTTAATTGTGAGATTTTGTAACATATTTTTAACAAGATTTTATTTTTAAGCAATTAAAAATATTTACCTTACTTAACTCCCATGTAAAAAAAATGAATAAAGAAAAGTATTAATAATAAAAAAGAAAGGATTTTTATGAACATTTCTCATGCAGGTATGGCACAGCCATCTTTTAGGGGTTGGATTTTTGACGGAAAAACGGCAATTAATGATAAGGCGGTTGCAGTAATTGAATGTGCATCTCCGTCATCTTATGCAACAATGCATTTGGTAAATGGTAGAAAAGTAGAGTCGAAATTAAATGCTCGGCAACTTATGTCAGAACTAAGTATGGCGGAATCAATGGGTGTTAGAAAAGTGCCAGAATATTCTTTTATTGCCTAGTAGATAATAGTTTAATAAAAGCGCCAAAATCTTTCAGATTTTGGCGCTTTTATTGTATTAATAACCCAAGTGTCGTACTTGAAACAAACTCAATTTTTGTGTAAAATGATGGAAAATTATGGGGATATTATTATGAAAAAATATATTGTATTATTATGTGTAATTTTGTTTGGTTCTATTGCTTTTGCAAGTGATTATAATGTTTACAAACTAGATAACGGACAAACTGTTATCGTAAAACAAATTACATCTAATCCTATTGTTATTATTGATACTTGGATTAAAACAGGTTCTATTAATGAAAATGACAAAAATACAGGTGTTTCGCACTTTTTAGAACATTTATTTTTTAAAGGAACTGAAACCCACCCAACAGGCGATTTTGACAAAATTCTAGAAGCAAAAGGTGCTGTTACAAACGCCGCTACAAGTAAAGATTTTACTCACTATTATATAAAACTTCCGTCAAAAGATTTTGATTTGGCTTTAACTTTGCATGCAGACATGCTTTTAAACCCTCAAATTCCAAGTAAAGAAATGGAAAAGGAAAGAAAAGTTGTTTTAGAAGAAATAGCCAAAGACAAAAATTCTCCGTCAGATATAGTTTATGATAACTTAAATGAATTAATTTTTAAGGTTCATCCATACAAACGTCAAGTAATTGGTACTTCTAAAGTTATTGAAACTATTACTCGTGACGAAATTTTAAAGTATTACAAAACTCACTATGCACCAGAAAATATGATTACGGTTATTGTTGGTGATGTTAATCCAGATGAAGCGGTACAAAAGGTTAAGGAAGCGTTTATTTGCGATGCTCGAAAGGTTGACAAGATTCACTACAAAAAAGAACCTCCAATCTTATCTCAGCGTGTAAAAGAAGAAACTTTTGATAGTAATTCAGCTTATATGATGATTGGTTATAGAGGAACTAACGCAACAGCAAAAGATATGTATGCACTTGATATTTTATCAACAATACTAGGCGAAGGCAGAACTTCAAGATTCTATAAAAATATTAAAGAGCAAAAACAATTAGTGACTTCAATTTCTGTGTCGAATCTTTCAATGAAAGACGATGGAGTTTTTGTTGTAAGCACAAATTTTTTACCAGAAAATAAAGATAAACTAAAAGCAGAAATTTTTGCAGAAATAGAAAACATTAAAAAACAAGGGATTACTCAAGAGGAATTGGCAACAGCAAAAAATATTACAGAAAGAGTTACTCACTACGCAAGAGAATCTGTTTCTAATATTGCCTCAGAAATGGGCTATACTGTTGTATTAACAGGCAATCCTAAAGATTATGATAATTACCTAAAAGGTATTGAAAATGTTACAGCTGATGATGTAAAAAGAGTTGCTAACAAGTATTTAGGTCAAAATAATTGTGCAATTTCAATAGTTTTACCTAAAAATTCACAAATTTCTGCTAAAAAACAAGAAGTTACACAAAATAAAAAACATAGTGCAAAATTAGTGAAATCTGCTTATAACACTAAGAAATATATCTTAGATAATGGTGCAACTTTACTTGTAAACAACCATAAAAACAACGATATTATTGCAATTGCAATTAGGGCAAAAGGCGGAGAGTTTTTAGAAAAGAAAATCGGTTCAGCTGATTTAATGGCAAGTGTGATGATGAAGGGTACAAAAAAATACTCTCAAATTGAGTTTTCACAAATTTTGGAAGAAAACGGAATAAATATTTCACCTTCTTCTGGGGCGGATTATTTTTCTGTGAATGTTTTGACAACAAAGCAACAGTTGCCACTAACCTTGAACTTGTTAAACGAAGTCATTAATAATGCAAAATTTGATGATTATGAAATTGAAAAAACAAAAAAGACGATGTTACAAGCAATTAAAGCCAAGCGTGATGTACCATTAAGCCGAGCTTTAGAAAATTATAGAACTGCAATTTATGAAGGTTCAGTTTATTCAAATACCTCAAAAATTTTAGAAAATAACATTTCAAAGGTACAAAGGAACGATATTGTTGATTATTACAATACAATTTTTTACCCTAAAAACTTGGTTATATCGGTAAACGGAGATGTTAATGAACAAGACATTATCAATGAAATGTCAGAAATTTTTAAAGGTACAAATGGCAAAGTCTTTAACTACAAAGATTATGCAAATACAATAAAATCAAGAACACAACCGAAAGTTGTAAGAGATGAAATTAACGACTTGCAAACTTCTTGGGTTATTCTAGGTTGGCAAACTGACGGGAATACCAACTTGAAAGATTTTGCAACGCTTCAAGTTATTGATTCTTTTATGGGAACAGGCATGAGCTCTCGTTTATTTAGACATTTAAGAGAACAAATGGGACTTGCTTACCAAATAGGAACAGGTTTTTCACCTAATGTTTTAAAAGGCGCTTTTACTATGTATATTGGTACAAACCCTGCAACAGCACAACTGTCAAAAGATAAAATGTTAAAAGAAATGGAAACTTTAAAACGAGAATTTGTCGGTGAAAAAGAACTTCAAAATGCAAAAGATCAATTGATTGGACATTTTGTTTTAGCACTAGAAACTAACTTAGATAAGGCTTCAGGACTTGCTTTATATGAAGCAACAGGACGAGGTTTTGACTTTGTTGAGAAGTATACAAATTTAATTCAAAGTGTGACACCGTCTGATATTATGGAGGTTGCAAACAAGTATTTTAATGACAATTACGTAGAATCTATTGTTGATAAGGTCAAGTAATGGATAGTGAACAAGTTGAAAAAATTCGACAAGCCGTAGAAATTGAAGAAAAATATGGTTATATAGATATTCAAGGACGTACAAAACCGTTTTCAAAGTTTATTAAGTCGGAAATAACAGCTGAATACAAAAAAACAAAAAGCCCAAAGTGGCAAGTGCTAATTGAGGCTTTTGAACGTTATCCAATGGAATCTATGCCGATTAGACGTAAGATTTTGACTCGCTTTCGTGCGGTAATGCATCAAGAGCTTAATCCTAAAAAAGAAGAACAAGATGTTCGTATTGAAAGGAAATTGCCGAATGAGTGCGATGTAACTTACGTAAAAGGGGTAGGACCAAAAGTCGGATATTTGTTGAATAAATTAAATGTATATACCGCAAACGATTTATTGTATTACTTTCCAAAACGCCATATAGATTACTCAGGCAGAACGATGATAAAGTCGCTTAAAGAGGGCGAAACTACTACAATTTTTGGATATATAAAATCCTCACAAACCTTTACTACAAAGAATAATTTAGGTGTAGTAAAAGTTAAAATAGCAGACGAAAGCGGTGCTATTGAATTAAGTTTCTTTCAAGCAAAAGCTAACCGTTTTATTTTAGAACGTACTAAAGCGCAGTTCCCAGCTGGTGCAGGAATTATGGTGTCTGGAGAGGTTAAACTAAATAAGTTTAATATGCAACTTACAATAGATAAACCTTCTTATTCAATAATTGCTGACGATATCTTTGATAATTCAAATTTGAATTTGGGCAGAATAGTTCCTGTTTACCCTTTGAGCGAGGGTTTGAATATGAAAACTTTGCGCAGAGCTATTTATAACGCATTGAATACGTTTAAACATACAATCAAAACGGTTATTCCTGATTATTTACGTAATAAATATAGTATTATGAATAAGGCAGATGCTGTTATGCAAATGCATTTTCCTGAAAATATGGAGAAACTTGAACAAGCAAGATTTTCTTTAGTTTTTGAAGAATTTTTTATTTCTCAAGTTAAACTAGCACTATTAAGAGAACAAAATAAAAGTAAACATAATTCAGTTCATTTTAAAGTTGATGAAAACGGGCTTGTAATGAACTTTATTAAAGGGTTGCCATTTACATTAACGCACGCACAGAAGAACGCTGTAAACGAAATATTGAACGACTTGCAATCAGATGAACCAATGCAAAGGCTTTTACAGGGTGATGTTGGTAGCGGTAAAACAGTTGTTGCGTGTATAATGCTTTTGGCAGCGGTTGAATGTGGTTATCAAGGTGCATTAATGGCACCTACTGAAATACTTGCTCAGCAACATTATAACAATTTGGTAAGTTGGCTAACCCCTTTAGGGTTGCATGTGGGTTTATTCTTAGGTTCTAACCGTAAAAAGATTCGTGAAATGATGGAGACAGATATTAGAAATGGTCAAACACACATTGCTGTTGGTACTCACGCACTTATTCAAGACAATGTTGAATTTGCAAACTTGGGTGCGATTGTAATTGATGAACAACATCGTTTCGGTGTGAAACAACGATTAAACTTACGTAAAAAGGCTCAATCTCCACAAGTTCTAACAATGACAGCAACACCAATTCCAAGAACTTTAGCGCTTTCCGTTCATGGTGATATGGATTTGACAATTATTGACGAACTTCCAAAAGGCAGAAAACCGATTAAAACCGCACTTTGCAACTCAAAAAAACAAATTTACAACTTGCTAAGACGTGAAATTGATGCTGGACGTCAGGCTTATGTTGTGTATCCACTTATTGAAGAAAGCGAAGCCTTATCTGCCAAAGCGGCAACAATTGAAGCTGAAAATTTGCAACAAAATGTATTTCCAGAGTATAAAATAGGGCTTTTGCATGGCAAATTAAAAAATGATGAAAAAGAAAGAGTCATGCGTGACTTTAAAGAAGGCAAGTATGATATATTGGTTGCAACAACAGTTGTTGAAGTTGGTGTAGATGTTCCAAATGCGACAGTTATTGTTATTGAAAATGCTGAACGATTTGGTTTGTCTCAATTACATCAATTGAGGGGTCGTGTTGGACGTTCTGATTTGCAATCGTATTGCGTATTATCATCTTCTACTCGTAATCCTGAAACTCGAGCAAGATTAGAAATTATGGAGCAAACAAACGACGGTTTTGTTATTGCGGAAAAAGATTTAGAACTTAGAGGACCTGGAGAATTTTTAGGAACACGTCAAAGTGGTTTGCCTGATATGGTTGTTGCTGATATAGTAAAAGATACAAAAATTCTAGAAATGGCAAGAAGTGAAGCTATAAATTTTGTTAAAGAACACAATATTGACGATTATCCACTACTTAAAAATGCAGATAATTTGCAATCTGTGAGCAACTTAGACTTGTTATCATCTTAGTTATAGATTTTCGACATTAAAGAAATTGAATGGAGGTCTTTTATTTGTATTTTGTACATGATTGAACAAGCAAATAACAATCATTTTATTTATTTTTTTCAAAAGATAAAATTGTTGCGGACATACTTTCTACATTCTTGGTTATACCGTTGGTATTCTTATTAAAGTTAGCACCTGAAAATAAATAAGAATTGTAATTTGTAAACAAATGTAACAAAAGCGCAAGAATTTTTAGAGAAAATGTTATAAACTTCACAAAGCTGGGAATAGTATTAATGTGGGTAAGGTAATATTCGTATACCCACATCTCTAATTCCTCTCTTCTAATACGTGGTTTTAATTACCGGCTTTTCCTAGCCGGTTTTATTTTTTACCGTTTATGTAGATATATTAATCATTTTAATAAAAATTAGCATTGATAATTTTTGTAAAAGTTCCACTTTCTTTCTTACATGAAAAAAATTGAAGGCGTACAATTGTCTTATATAAAAATTAGAGATTTAAATTTGAATTATTGGGGAAGTGGATTACAATGCAAGGTTATTGTTTTGAATTAATTACCGGACCGATGAGTTGCGGAAAAACTGAAGAACTTTTAAGAAGAATAAGAAGAAGCATTATAGCAAAGAAAAAAGTAAAAGTTATTTCACCATGCATTGATACAAGAGAACAAGGCGACTATATTAAATCAAGAAATGGTTTATGGTTAGACGCTGTAAAAGTTAAACATTCAATACAAATTTTAAGCGTGGTTAAAGATGAAGATGAAATCGTTGCTATTGACGAACTTCAATTCTTTGATTCTAATATTGTAAAAGTTATCGCAAAATTAATGCAAGATGGTAAAAAAGTTATAGGTACAGGTTTAGACCTTGACTTTAAAGGCGATACTTTTGGCTCAATGCCTGAATTGATGTGCTTAGCAACAACTGTAGATAAATTACATGCAGTTTGTATGAAATGTGGTTCTGATCACGCAACACGAACTCAACGCTTAATTGATGGTAAACCAGCAGATAAGAATTCTCCATTAATTATGATTGGTGGAGATGAAACTTATGAAGCTCGTTGCGTTAAATGTTGGGAATTACCTGATGCAAAAGAAGACGCTAAAAAATCAAATGTTTTGAAATTTGCTTTGAAATAAGATGTTAAAAAAAAGGGCGGTGTTGCAAAAGCAACACCGCCCTTTTTTGTTAATTAAACTTTTTTAAGTTTTAATTCATTGTTTAATCTTCTGAACTTAACACGTTGGTCATGGTTTAGGATTGACTTAAAATCTTTATCTGCGTTGTGTTGAAGATTTTGGATATCTTTGTTTAACATGTTAATAATTTGTCTTTGTTGTTTTTTAGCTTTTGTGTTTTTTTCTTTGGAAACAGCTTGATAGATAGCCTTTTCTTTTTTTAGTTGAGCGTATAAAATAGCTTCTTTATCAGCTACCTTTTGGTAAATTTGATTGGCTTTAGCTTTTTGTAAATCTGTTAATAAAAGAGCGTTAGCAATTAATAAACGACGAGTTTTAAGCATATTTAACTCTTGTTTTATTTCTTTATTGGTAAGAGTGTAATCATTTGTTTTAACTTCTCCAGCAAGGGTTATAGATGATGTTATAAAGATTGTTAATAAAGCTATAAGTACTTTTTTCATGGTATTCCTTTCAATGTTTATAATTTATAGATATATTATACAATAATAAAGATAAAATTGTGATAATATAGATATAAAAAAGAGGAAATAAATGCAAGAAATAAATTTAAGAAATTATGCTCATTTGGGCGATGCAGTTTGGGAACTGTTTGTAAGAGAGCATTTGATAGAAAAATGTGTAAGACCAAAAGATTTGCATAAATGTACGACAGATAAAGTTAAATCATCTTTTCAAGCGAGCATGCTAGAGCAAATTGATGACGAATTAACCGAAGAAGAACAGGATTTGAAACGTCGAGCAAGAAATATGGAGGTTCCTGTGGCGAGACGTAATAATCAGAATGAATATCGTCAAGCGACAGCATTTGAAGCGCTTTTAGGATATTGGTATAGAGAGGATAAAATACGTTTAAAGTATTTTTTTGACAAATTATTAAGTGAAATTTTAAAATAGGTATTTACAAATAAATTTTATTATGTATAATAATTACATAACCCGATGCGGGGGATTAGCTCAGCTGGTAGAGCACCTGCTTTGCACGCAGGGGGTCAGGAGTTCGAATCTCCTATCCTCCACCAATTAAAAAATAAGACCTTCTTTTGAAGGTCTTATTTTTTTTTTAGGTATTATTGTAATTTATTGAGTGCATTGATTATTACAGATGGTGTGATTATTTCGGGCAGTCCATTTTGAAATTTTGTTCCGAAAGAGTGCCGAAAAATTAGGAAAAAATTTTTTCAAAATTCCTGTGACATGAAAATTTCTAATTGATTCGAAAAAGACACAAAGGTCGGAATTGGTGTTCCAATTTTTCTGATTGCGATGTAATGTGTCTATAACTAGACACTTAAGATTAAAATGTCTGACACTTAAAATTAAAAATTTCAAATTTGCATCAAATTTAAGGGAAAATTTTTAAAACTAAATGTCAGACAAATTAAAAATTTAACATATATTTTTAAAATTATTTGTCCGACACAAAATTAAAATTTTTTTGTAGATTATCAGAGAGATTGAGAAAACTACCCCCCCCGGAAGTTTGATATAATTCTCAAACTTTTTAGATTTTGAGGGAAATATTTCAAAACTTACTGATTAAAACTCTTAAACTCCCTGATAGTTCATTCTCAAAGTTACTGATACTTTTTTGATAAGATTTGTGTTTAAACATTTGTTATTTGTAGTTATATTAATCATTTAAAAATTTTTCTTTAAAATCTTCAGCTTTACCTAATATTTCTAAACAAGCTAAAGTTTTTTCTTTGTATATTTTTGCAATCTCTGTTTCATTTTTGGTATTATTGATTCCCAAAGTATAATACATTACAAGTTTCCAAACAAAATTACCAACTTTTTTATTTTTAAGTTTAGGAATTGCACAATCGATTTGATATTGTTCAAAAAGCTTATTTCCTGATAATGTTATTAATTCTTTTATTATATTTTCAATTTTTTCTGTACTATTTTTCCCTACTATATTAGGGTGTTTATTTATATATTCTCTCAGGATTTGTTGATTTTGTATATTACTTATGTTGCAATCTAAGTAAAACATTTCATGAAAACCAGAGGCATCATTAACGCATAGTTTAAATTTGCCAAGCCAGTTTTTATCAGAAAGAAGTTTATTTAAATTTTGGAAAAATTTAGGAGTTTTAGATATATATCTAACCAACTCTCTGGAGTTTGGCACCTTTAAACCTACATAAAACGCAATCTCGAGTCCTTCACTTGCTGTAAAATCAATTTGATTTAACAAACCATAATTGGTTTGAATGACAAAAGCATAGTCTTTATTATGTTTACGTACCACATTTTTATCTTTTACGATACCTTTTAATATGCTTTCGATTTTTTTATCATTTTCTTGTTTTATGTACCATTGATAATTTTTTAACGTGTTTTTAGCAGTTTTTTCACTATCAGACAATTTATTATCATCTAAGTATAAAATGTCATCAATATTATTGATAGATTTACATAATTCTTTTATTTCTGTATTAATAGGCTCATATTTTTCTTTCAAAATCTCTATATATTGTTGTATTACTATATTTTCTATTGAATTATTTAGGTTTAAGCCATTTAGAATATTTAAAATATCTTTGTACGATAAAAATTGATATCCAGAAAAAGTTTCCGTTTCAAAATTTTCGGGTTTTTCAATATCAAGGAATATATAATAATTATTTTTGTCTTTAAATTTATTATTTATGAATTCTCTATAATGTTGACACTGTCCACCATGTTCACAAGAACCATACTTATTTTCAATTGTGCAGGTAAATGTTTCTCCAATTATAAGAATATCAATTCGTCTTTCTTTGTCTGTATAATACTCGGTTTCAATTTTTATTTTTTCATTTAGATTAATGTTTTTATAAGGGAAACAAGTTTTAAAACATTTTTCAAAAAAAGTAATCCCCATCTTATGTGATGCCGCGTTATCAAATAACCAAGCTAAGAAATTAGAGTGTCTAACCTCATAATTTTCCAATCTTAGTACTTTAAATATATTAAAATCATTTTGTCTTTTTTGCTCAAGAACTTCTACAAGCTTTTTAAAATTTTTATTTGTAATAACTTTGTTGTTCATTTTGTACTCCTTTAATACTATAATATAAAAATAAATGTTATTTTATGGTTCGTTTTCAGTCCATGTTAAAAAATATGTCTAAAACATGCACTATTATTGTCTTATAGACTTGACTTGTTGTAAAAGCGAGTTAAGATGAATGGTGACATAGCAAGCGTTTTAAGACTTCACAGGTTCGGGTCCAACCTAGGCAGTTTTAAGAGTTTGTGTATATAGATACTCATTATAACTAGACACTTAAAATTAAAATGTCTGATACAATTTGACATGCGGTTTGAGAAAAAGTGTCAGATGAAATGATAAATATAATTGTTGGGGTAGATATAATTTAACTTGCAGTTTGAAAAAATGTATCAGATGAAATGAGAATTTTTCAAGTTGTTGGGCAGGTATGCCCAACCTACCTACTTTTTGTTTACAGCTTGAAACCACCTGTTAATAACTTAAATAATGCCGTTCCGGTAGCTTTAAAACTAAATCTTGAGGACTTTTGTAATTTGACTTACAGTTTGAGAAAATGTGGCAGATGAAACGAGAATTTTTTAAGTTGTTGGGCAGGTATGCCCAACCTACCTACTTGCAGAAAAAACAGGATTATAAGACTTGATTTACAGGAGGAATAAAATATCATTATGATTAAAAGTATAAATTGTGATTTGACTTGCAGTTAGAGAAAAAGGGTCAGGTAAAATAAGAAATTTATTGTCGGTTTAGTAAAACCAACCTACCCGACTTGACCTATTGTGTATTATATCGTGGTGCAAAAAATTGCTTTAGTTTGTCAGCTTGACAAATAAAGGGTTAAGGAATATAATTAGATTCAG
>SAMEA104315421__coassemble_541_pt1 | contig 60798 bp, 55 predicted proteins | sample SAMEA104315421__metabat2_low_PE_020 | metagenome-assembled genome bin SAMEA104315421 (sample SAMEA104315421) | gut metagenome | biome: Monkey gut; feature: monkey-associated habitat; material: faeces | place: China | collected 2013
GGCTCTTAATGAATAAAATTAAGGGTCTATTTTTATATATTAAGAAATGTAAACAGAGATGAAACAAAAAAAGCAATTTTTTTAGAAAAAAATACTTTATATAAGTACGAGAGATAAAAAAGAGAGTAAACAATGTCAATTAATTTTTCAAATTTTAATACATTAGGTTCAATGAATTTCGGTGGCGAATTCTTTTCTCAATTATCTATGTTAAACATGATGGGTGATGTTTTCTCATTCGGTAACATGAACACATCAGTTGACTACTCAGCATTAAACGCATTAGCTTCAATGAACTCAATTATGACTGCAATGCCTTCTTTCGGTACAATGTCAACTCCTTCTTACAACTTTGGTTCATTTGGTACTAACGTAAGAAGCAACAATGTTTCATTGACAAACAATAAAGTTTCAAACGCTATCAGCTTAGCAAAATCTCAAATTGGTGTTACAGAAAACGGTAGCTCTAATAATTCAGCTGACGTTAACAAATACAGATTTGGTAGAGCAAACGGCAATCCATGGTGTGCATCATTCGTTTCTTGGTGCTATGGTCAAGGTCAAAACGGTAACAACAAAAAAACTTTCGGTTTTGATGAATCAACTCAAAGCATCAGAAGAAAAGCTGAAAGAGCTGGCAAATATTCAACAAAAGCATCAGGTTACAGACCTCAAGTTGGTGACTTAGCAGTTTGGAAATACAACGAAAATTCAGGTCACGTTGGTATTATTTCTAAAATCAACAATGATGGTTCTTTCCAAGTAGTTGAAGGTAACTGCGGTAACGCTGTTCAAGAAACAACTCGTTCAATGCGTACAGAAGGCTTACACGGTTTCGTTAGAATGAATGAATGGTTACAAGCATAATTAATATTTTAAATAAAAAAGGCGGACTTCTTGAAAAAAAGTCCGCCTTTTTTGTAACTATATCTTACAAATTTTAGCTATTTAGTCAATTTTTAAAATTTATAGTTTTTATCAATATTATAGAACTTGTAATATTAGGAAAATTTATGGATAAGAAAAACAAAGACGTATTACACCATGTTAACCATACTCATAGAGAGTTTGATAAAGAAACGATGAAGAAAATTTGGCAAATGGGTTTAGCACGCTATTATGAAGTTGCAATTGATGAGGTTGATATGGAAAATTGGACTATCAAGGGCGAACCGATGGAAGATATTACAATTAATTCTATAAGAGAAGTTGTGAGAGCTTTAAAGGGCTAATTCTTTTTCGGCTAAAAGGTAATTATATATTGCTTGAGAGCAGCCGCCGTTGTCGCAATCATTTACTATAACATCAGCTAAGGCTTTAATGTTTTTGTTTGCGTTGCCCATAGCAATTTTTAGACCTGCTTTTTTAAAAATTCCGATATCATTGTCAGCATCTCCAACAGCGATTGTATCTTCAATTGAAATATTTAAGTGTTCGCAAAGTTTTTCAAGTCCAACACTTTTGTCGGTGTTTTTTGATGAAATTTCAATTGATGTTGTCTCAGCATAAGCAGTTTCTACTTCTAAATTTGCATCAATAATCTTTTTAAAAATAAGATTGCGTTCTTCTGGTGTTCGTGTGTAAAAATTAACCTTGCCAACTTCAAATGGTGCTTTTAAGAATTCTTCAATAAGATTATCCATTTGAATAGCCCACTTTTTGTATTGTTCTTTATATATACCCATGCCGTATTCTTCAATTACATCGCATTGATTTTTCTGTACAAAAGTGTCTTTGTACAACAGTTCAATCATTACGTCATGTCCTTTGGTAATATCCATAAGTGTTTTAACTGTTTCAAAAGGCATTGTTTTGGTGTAAATATATTTTTGTTCTTTTAAATCATAAACAATAGCCCCGCTTAGACAGTTCAAGTAGCGCAAGTTTGGAATATCATTCACATACATTTGTAATTGAGAAGGGCATCTGCCAGTACTAAGTATGACGATTTTGCCTTTTTCTGTTGCGTACTTTATGGCATCTAAACTACTTTTATCAATTTCTTTTTTAGAATTTAAAAGAGTTCCGTCCATGTCAAATGCAATCAATTCGTACTTTTTCATACAATTTATTCCTATGCGTACTCAAGCGTAAATGACATTCCGCTTTTATCAAAAACAACTTTATAATTCATATTTAGCATAAAGTCTTTTATAAAATCTCGAATTTCATCGCTATCAGTTTCTAGCGAAAAGTATTGTCCTCCGCAAGCGTCATGAAAATGTACATGCTCATTGAACTTTTCACTGCACGCTTGTTTTAATTTTAAAACATCATCAAAACTTATGATAGCCATAGGTACATTATATTATAACTTACCTTTTTTGCAATATTAAAGTAGTTAGTTGGTTAATGACTTTATTATTTTATAAAAATCATTTTATCTAAATTATTTGCCGTTGGATAAAATGTTCGTGCTAGAATATCCATGCAGAAAGGGATATTATGAAACGTCTATTTATAATTTTATCAGCAATGTTTTTAGTTATAGGAACACCTTGTTTTGCAAGTAATAATTTGCAACAAGAAGATGAAGAACTTATCAGAATTATGATAAATAGTCCAACAGGAAGGCTTACAAAACACCAATTAGCAATAAAACAGGATTACGATTTGTACCAAAAAGGTGATAAAGAAAACACTCTTTATGGAAGGCTGGAAGCGCTAGAAAATAAGTACAATCCACCTTATGATATGATTGACAAAATTAATTACAAATATATTCTAAAAACTAAAGATTTATACATGTATTTAATTAATACCCCTTTTACAAAAAGCTACACAGAAGCGTTTTACAAAGGGTTTGAAAAGAAGTTATTTAAAATTTCAGATAGAGAATATCAACATCTAGATAAAGAGTTAAAACTTTTAATCGTTGCAACAAGTGTTTACAGATAGTTTAAGCACTTTCAACTTGTTCTTTTGTTTGGTTCATAGGATTCCAAACATCTTCCAGATGATTTTTTATTAGGTTTTTATAGAAATTTTCTTTGTAATCTAACAGTTCAAGTTATTAGCAATTATTTTTATAGGAGTAACAAATATGGCAAACGCACAAGAACAAACTTATTCAGAGGTATTTAACAAGGTTAATTCACCTGCAGATGTTAAAAAACTTTCAATTGAAGAAATGAATATTCTATCAAGTGATATTAGAAAAGCAATTTTAAACAGGGTTGATACAATTGGTGGACATTTAGGTCCAGATTTAGGCATTGTAGAAGCTACGATTGCAATGCATTATGTGTTTAATTCACCAAAAGATAAATTTATTTTTGATGTATCTCACCAAATTTATCCACATAAAATTTTAACAGGCAGAAAAGATGCTTTTGTAAATCCCCTTGCACATCCTGAAATTTCAGGATATTCAAATCCTCACGAAAGCGAGCATGATAACTTTATTTTAGGACATACATCAACCTCTTTGAGTTTAGCTACTGGCATGGCTAAAGCTAGAGATTTGAAGGGAGAAAAATACAACGTAGTCGCACTAATTGGTGATGGTTCTCTCTCTGGTGGCGAAGCATTTGAAGGTTTAAGCAATGCAGCTGTTCTAAATTCTAATATGATTATTATTGTAAATGATAATGTTATGTCTATAGCACCTGTTGAAGGTGGTATTTATAACAGTTTGAAAATTTTGAGAGATACAAACGGACAAGCAAAAGATAACATCTTTAAATCAATGGGATATGATTATTACTATTTAGAAGATGGTAATGATGTAGAAAAACTTATTGCAATGTTTAAAGCCGTTAAAGATACAAATAAACCAACAGTGGTTCATATTCATACATTAAAAGGAAAAGGTTATGAACCAGCAGAAACAGATAAAGAAACTTATCACTGGCATTTACCTCACTTTATGGACAAAAATGCTGAAAATCAAACTCAAGTTGAAACTTACACTTCAATTACAAATGACTATTTAGTAGAAAAAGCTAAAAAAGATAAAGCTCTTATGGTAGTATCACCGGCAACTCCAGGTGCAACAGGTTTGACACCAGATGTTAGAGCAAAATTAGGTAAACATTATACCGATGTTCAAATCGCAGAACAACACGCTGTTGGTTATATTTCTGGTTTGGCTTATAACGGTGCAAAACCTGTTCTTGAGGTTTTAAGTTCATTTATTCAAAGAAGTTATGACCAAATGTCTCAAGATATGGCGATTAACAACGCACCTGCAACTATTCTTGTTTTCTGGGGTGGAATTTCTTCGGCTGATGTTACACACTTACAAGTATTTGATATTCCATTAATTAGTAATATTCCAAATATTGTTTACTTAGCACCTACAAATAAAGAAGAATATTTAGCAATGTTAGATTGGTCAGTTGATCAAAACAAATATCCTGTTGCAATCAGAGTTCCGATGACTAATCTTGTTTCAACAGGAGTTAAAGATAAGACCGATTACTCAAATTTGAACAAATTTAAGTTTGCAAATAAAGGTGAAAAAGTTGCAATTATTGGTGTTGGAAATTTCTACCAATTAGGTGAACAAGTTCAAGCAAAATTAAAAGAACAAGGCATTAATGCAACATTAATTAACCCTGTATATTTGACAGGACTTGATGAACAAGCATTAGATGAATTGAAAGCAAATCACGATTTGGTGATTACACTTGAAGACGGTGTTCTTGACGGTGGTTACGGTGAAAAAATTGCTCGCTACTACGGTAATTCAGGCATGAAAGTTCTAAATTTTGGTGCTAAAAAAGAATTTACAGATAGAACTTCAATGGATGAATTAAACAAGCGTTACCACTTAACTACAGAACTAATAGTTAAAGATATTGAAAATTTGTTGAAAACAGCAAAGTAACTTAGTGAAATATGTATTAAAAAAGGCGCAGGGGAATAATTCACGGAACGCCCCTGCGCCTTTTTAATTTGAGTAGATACTCTAACAAGCGTTAGTTTGCAGAATCTGCCTTTCTTTATTTATACTGTGAAATATCTGGTCCACCTGCTTCAAGAGCTATACCATAAGTTAAAAGAGCAATAACTGGAAATAATATTAATCCCGTAATCATCAAACCAATTCCCCAGCAAGCCCAAGTTTTTTGAACTTTGTGGAAGTGTTCAATACTTTTCCATTGTTTATTTTGCCAAGCCCAACGGTTACCTTTTATACCAAAGATGATATTGGCAATTATAGCAGCAATATTACCAACGAAGGGGATAAAAACAAGCACTAATGTTAATAAAGTTATATAAGTTTTGTTTCCTAAACCCCAAATCCATGAAAAAGTAAATGCGCCCCAATTGAAGCGCTTTGCTACAATGTCAGGAACCTCTGTGTTTGGTCCTTGCCCTGAGTTGTTTTCTAATTCTGGAGTAGGTTCTTTTGGCTGTTCTGTACTTAAATCATTAATTGTCATAAAATTCCTTTCTTTTGTTATTCTATTTGAGCCTGTTTCAGAATCTCAATATACTTATTGTGCTATCTTTCTTATTTTGTAGGTTTATAAAATCTATAAGCCTTTATTGATGCTGATAGATATTCTTTAAAACTTCCATTTTCTTGAACCTTTTTATCCATGATGAACTCGCCTAAAAGTTGTTTTGTTTCATAACTGTATATTTTTGTTCTAGGCAATTCAGTTGTTTTTGAATATTTAGAAGTTTGTTTTTCTGCTTTGTTTTTTTCTGTTGAAGCCATTGAAGCTGCCATATCTAAGATGTCTTTTTTGTCATTAAAAGAATAACCTTTCCAATCGTTTGAAAGCACATAATATTTGTTTTCATTTTTTGTAATTTCGTGACCTTCAAAATAAATTGAACCTAGAGTATTCATTGCATTTTCTAACTTTTCGACAGTTTTATCTAGTTTTTGTGTGTTGTTATCATTTGATGTTATGTAAAAAACAGTACCCATAATAAAAGTCATCATAATTGCAAAAATTACAACAGGAATAATAACTACATTCAAAATTATAAATATTATGCTTTGTTTTTCTTGTGATTTGTTGAATTTTTCTAAATTATCCCAATCTCTGTTTTTGCCTGCCCATTCGTTACCTTTTATGCCGCAATAAATAGCAAACAAAAGCCCCCAAGGTGTACACCATAAAAGTAGCATCCATAAAGTTTTGTAAGATTTGTTGAATAGACCCCAAATCCAAGTACCGAAAAATGCGCCCCAATTGAATTCTTTTTTATAATCATAAGGCATTTCTCCTGTAATTTTGCCCTTTTTTAGTAAAACCCAAAATGCAACTATTGTTCCAACTATGTAAATCAAGAAGGCTAAAATACTTGGAAATACATAACCAAAAGCAAGAAGGACAAAAATTGCAGAAATACCGTAATTCATATATTTGTTTTCTTTGCCGTTTATGTCGTTTAAACGTCTTATAACATTTGAAACAATTACATAAGAAACGATTATACTACCAATTATTCCCCAAATTCGTACACCTATTGGTGCTTGCATAAAAAGACTTGTAAAATTAAATAGACTACTGAAATTATCAGCGCCCGTTAAATAATATCCTGTTAATGGAGTTGTAAATAAAATGGAAATCATATTTAATATAACTAAATTCAAAAAATAGTTGTATCTACCGATAACCCCCTCAAAACCAATTAAGGCATTATTCTCTCTAACTTCTTCCATAATTTTTTCTCCTTATTATTATTTTATTTAATGAATTATTATTGTAACTAAATTATTTACGATTTTAAAAATATAATCAAATGTTTTTTATTCGTAATCTATTTCAGAATTTTCTTGTTGTATAAAATCCGGAGCAGGCATACTTTCTAGATTATCTTGAAAAATATCAACACATAATACTGCAACTAATGCCAACATTATAAGAACAAAGGCAATAGGATTTTCTTTGTCATGTTCTGGTGGTATATCAGGAATTTGTTTTCTGGCTTCAATATATTTGTGATAAAACTCACCTGCATTTTCACAACTAAATACAAGATATTTCTTTACTTTTCTTGTTCTAATAGAAATAACGCCAAATATACCAACTGCGCATCTTAATTTTATAACATCTTCTAATGGAAAATTGAAAGTTTTTTTGCCTCTTTTTAATATTATTGCTTTGTTTGTAAGATAAACTTCGTCATTAAAGTACGAAAGTGTTATTTTTAATCCCATTATTAGTATAAAAATAAGTAACATCGAGAACATTATTATAAACAGAAAATCGAGCATCGAGTTACATATATTAAAAGCAAAGAAAGAAGTGGAATATATTGCTGTATATAGGATTACAATCCCCATCATTGCAAAGTAAGATTTTAAGTTTTTTTTGCCCTTTATTAAAATTTCTTCTTCCATTTTAAACTCTCCTATTGCATAATTTTACAAAGTATATATTAAATTGTCAATAAAAAGCGCCAGTTGCATTGCAACTGGCGCTTAAAAATAATATTTTAAATTCTTATTTGCATTTTTTGCAATCGCATTTTGATTTTCTAAAAAGTTTGAATTTCTTGTTGCAATCGCATTTTTTGTCGCAAGAACATTTTACTTCGTGGCATTTGCAGTCACATTTTGTACATTCGCATTTTTTACCTTCGTGGCAGGCACATTTGCAGTTTTGATTATCAGCCTTTGTACAGTTGCATTTGCAACCTTTTTTAGCACAATCGCAATTAAAATCTTTTTTGCATTGTTTTAGGCATTTGCAATTGTTTTGGAAACATTCACATTTTTTGCGCATCTTTTTACAACCACATTTACAGTCGTCTTTACAAGATTTGTAACAACCGCAATCGCAAGTTTTTGCGCAGTTGCATTTTGTTGCTGGTGTTGAGTTAGCAGTTTCGCCAGCAAATGATGCATTTGCACAGAAGAAACAACCAACTAAAAACATTGTAGCCAATACTTTTTTCATAAAACCTCCAATATTTAGTTATAACTATTACTATTCTTTTTTACCTGTGGGGTATGCCTTTATAATATAGATTTTTCACTATTTTGTCAAGTTTAGTTTAAGTGTTTAAATATCTCGTTTGCAATCTTTTTCTGTTCTTGAGGTTCAAAATGTAATCCGTCAATTGTAGATGTTCTTGCAATTGTTTTTAAGTCTATAAAATCGCAGTTGTTTTCAAGTGCAATTTGTTTATAAATTTTTGCAAGATGTTTTGATTTTTCAATTGAACTTTCATCAAAAAGTGCCGAAAATATTGGACTTTTTAAAACATTTTCTGTTATTTCTTGTGATACTAAAATAATTTTTGCATTTTTGACAGTATTTTTAATAACTTTTACAAAGTTAGAAATCCCATTTTTTATATCATCAATTGAGACCTTGTATTGAAATTGTAGGTCATTCACCCCAATTGAAAGTATTACGTAGGCAAGATTATCATTTAAAAGTTCTGGCAAAATTTTATAACCTGTGAACATTTTTCCTGCAGGATTATCTGAAAATGCTGTTCTGTTATTACAACCAGCTTCAATAATATGAAAATTATCTTTGCAAAGGCATTGCAAAATTCCTGTCCAACGAGTGTTTTTATCGTATCTTGAACCATTTTCCGGATTAAACCCAAAAGTATTACTGTCTCCAAAACAAAGAATATTTTTCATTATTTGTGACGTTTCCAAACTAAAATAAAATCAAATAAATAATATTTAGCTTCAGATTGAGTTTCTTTTACCGTAAAGACAGTTGCGCCCAATAGTTCAACTTTAAATGTTACCGCCTTTAACAGCTTGTTAGGTATTTTTAAACCAATAGAAGTTGCGTAGTTTAGGACTTTGATTCTGGTTGTAATTTTATCGTGAGTTTTTTTCAAAGTTGGTTTGCTTTTTACAATTGAAGTCGGGTTTACAAAGTAGTAGTAATAAATGTTTGGAACGGATACTACATTTTTACATTTACTCATCATTTTTATTGTAAATTCGCCGTCTTCGTAATAAATACCTTCTTCAAATCTAAGATTGTCAAAAAGATAGCGCTTATAAATTTTATTCCAAACTCCTGGATTTTTGATACCTTGAGATATACGAAGTTTATCTTCAAGAGTTTTTGCTACTTCTACTTTTTGTATTTTTAATCTAATTTTATGTTTCTTTTCGCCTTTTCTAACAATATCACCTAAAGCGACATCACAATTTTTTTCAATAGCGGTATTGTAAAGGTTTTCAAAAAAGTTTGTATCAACCCAATCATCGCTATCAATAAAGCCGATATATTCTGATGTGGCATTATCTAAGCCTGTGTTTCTCGCTGCTGATAAGCCACCATTTTTTCTTGTGATGATTTTAATTCTGTCATCATTCTTTGCGTATTCTTCACAAATAGCTAACGAACCATCTGTTGACCCGTCGTTTACAAGAATAATTTCTATGTCATTTAATGTTTGGTTTACAACGCTATCAAGACATCTTCTTAAATAGCTCTCTACGTTATAAACGGGAATAATAATACTAACTTTTGCCATGATAAGCTTCTACCTCTGGATATTTTGTTAATCTACACACAGGAATAAAACCAAACAAGTAGTAGCAACTTGTATAGTTCAATTCTTTTATCTTCATTATTAATATATTGCCTAAATAAATTCTTTTCTTTGTTACAGAGCGTTGTTTTTCTGTTAATTTAATACCATTGTCGTCAAAAAATTTGATTAAACTTTTTTGTGCATTGTAAAAATCTAATTCTTTTTTCTCTGTTTGTCTTGTTTTTACAATAGAATTTGCGTTTGCACGATAGTAGTATAAACCATTTGGTACAAATACCATTCTGTTTGCTTGTTTTATAACATTTGGAAGCCATAAAACATCTTCGTAATAAGAGTTTTCTGTGAATAAGTTATTTTTTACTAAATCTGTTTTGTACAATTTATTCCATACGTAGCAACATTTTGGAATATTTGCGGTTTTAATTTTGTCTAAAAGAGTTTCGCAAACAACTTCTTGTTTATAATTAAATCTGTATTTTTGTGAATTTCTATGTTTTCTAATGGCTGATGTTGCTGAAATATCACAGTCGTTTACTGTTATTGAGTTGTATAGAACTTCATAGAAGTTTTCACTAACCCAATCATCACTATCTACAAAGCCAACGTATGGTGAACTAACAAATTGCAAACCATAGTTTCTCGCTGATGAAAGTCCGCCATTTTCTTTTGTGTAAACTCTAATTCTATTATCTTTTCTTGCATATTCTTCGCAAATTGATAATGATTTGTCTGTAGATCCATCATTTACAATGATAATTTCAATATTCTTTAGTGTTTGATTAATTAAACTTTCCAAACATTGACTAACATATTTTTCTACGTTAAATACAGGTACAATAACTGATACTTTTGGCATAAACCTTTTTTCTAACCCCGTTATTCTTATTATGTTTCAATGAAAAAAGTATAACACAAACACATTCACTTTTTAAGTATAGCAAATATTTTATGTTATAATCTGTACAAAAAAGGATAAATTATGTCAGATAAAAATAATCAAAATGTAATAGTTAATTTTTCAGGAAGAATGGCTAATCAAATGTTTCAATGGGCTTTTGGCAGAGCTTATGAAAAAAAGCAAGGTATAAAACCTCAATTTGATAACAGTCAAGAAACAATTAAAATTGATTGTTTTAAATTAATGAAGGATATTGAATTAGTCAAAAAAACATTAATAAAAAAAATTTTTCGCAAGATTATTTTTATCAGAAGTCTTAGAAACAAACTTTCAAAAGTTGATTTTAAACTTCCGGAAAGAGAAGAAAAATGTTTTTGCAAATTTGAACCTGAATTATTGGAACAACTTCCACCAGTGTATTTTAAGGGATATTTTCAAACTGAAAAATATTTTACTAATATTAGAGAACAGTTATTGAAGGATTTTGAACTAAATTTACCTTTGAATAATGCAAATAAAGAGGTTTTAGAAAAAATTAAATCAACTGAGGCTGTCGCTGTACACTTTCGACGAGGGGATTATACAAAAAAACGTGTAGCTGACAAATATGGTAGTTGCTCAGTTGAATATTACAAAAATGCAGTAGAACTTATTGCAGACAAAACAGGTAAAAACTTAACTGTGTTTGTATTTTCAGATGATATAAACTGGGTTAAACAAAACGCAAAATTTGATTGTGAAACAGTTTATGTAGATATAAATTCAGGAAAACAAGGTTATTTTGATTTGGAATTAATGAAAAATTGTAAGCATAATGTTATTGCGAATAGTTCATTCTCTTGGTGGGGGGCTTGGCTTAACCAAAATCCAGAAAAAGTTATTGTTGCCCCAAAAACTTGGATGAAGGTTTTAGATAACGATTACGATATTATTCCAGAGTCTTGGCTTAGAATTGAGAATTAATGTAATTAATAAAATTATAAAACAAAAAGAAACGGGCTTTCGCCCGTTTCTTTAAGAAATTCGGAGACGCAGGGATTCGAACCCTGGATACAGATTACTCCATATAACACCTTAGCAGGGTGCCGCCTTCAGCCGACTCGGCCACGTCTCCAATTTGTTATATTTTGTCAACTCCGACAAACTTTTCTTAATACTAGCATAAAAAAAATAACTTTTCAATTCCGTTAACTTTTTGTTACTCTTTGTTAAATTTATACCTTTTTTGTACTATTATTGTTTTATGAACTTAGATGCAGCAATAGATGGTATCTTATCACCAATAGCAGACAGGATTTCATCAGTAATATTTTATTCGGTAAATATAAATGGTGTGGAAGTGCAACTTTTGATTGCTCTTTTAATGATTGCTGCAATTTATTTTACACTTAGGCTTAGATTTATTGGCTTTTGGGGATTTAAACATGCCTTAAAACTTATTGCACATAAATTTGAACACAAAGACCTTATTCAACGAAAGAAAAAAGGTGAAGTTTCATCATTTCAGGCACTTACAGCTACAATTTCATCTTCTGCCGGAATTGGTAATGTTGCAGGCTCTGCTGCTGCTGTTTCAATCGGTGGTCCTGGAGTGATTTTTTGGATGATTGTTGCGGGTCTTTTTTCTATGGCTCTTAAATTTTCTGAGGTTCTACTTGGGGTAAAACTTAGAGACGTAAACCCTGACGGTTCAACATCAGGTGGACCAATGTATTACATTTCAAAAGGCTTAAAAGGTAAGATTTTAGGTAAAATTGCACCATACTTAGGAAAAATATACGCTTTATGTTCTGTTTTAGCCGTAATAGGTGGCTGGAATTTATTTCAAATTAATGCTATGACAACTCAAATTACAGAGGTTACAGGTGGTGCAAATAGTATCTTTGCAAACAACAGTTGGTTAATCGGTTTAATTGTTGCTACTATAACTTGGGTTACTATCATTGGTGGTATAAAATCTATTGGCAAATTTACCGAAAAAGTTACGCCCGTGATGTGTGTACTATACTTAACAAGTATTTTAATTATTTCATTGATAAATATTCACAATATACCTCATGCAATAAAAGTGATTATTGTTCAAGCCTTTCAACCTCATGCTATGGTTGGCGGTGGACTTTTCGGCTGTATGTTATGGGGATTTAGACGTGCGATGTTTGCTAATGAAGCGGGTTTAGGTACTGCGCCAACTGCATTTGCTGCGGTTAAGACAAGTAAACCTGTTGCTCAAGCTTTTATTGCAATGTTACAACCATTTGTAGATACTTGTATTGTAGGTGTTTCAACAGCATTTGTAATTGTTGTTACTGGCGAATTCTTGCATGTTCATGGTATTGCGGGGATTGAATTAACATCAAAGGCTTTTGCGACAGCATTTCCATTTTTTCCTATATTATTAACGATTATGGCAAGTTTCTTTGTAATGGGTACAATGCTATGTGGTTCTTATTACGGTTTAAAAGGCTGGCAGTTTTTGGTCGGTGAATCAAAATTAAAAACTCGCTCATTCCAATTAGTTTACTGTATTTGTATTGTAATCGGTTCTGCGATGAATTTTAAGAGTATTATCAATCTTTCTGATGCAGTAACATTATTTATGGCAGTACCAAATTTATTTGCGTTATTCATTTTGTCAAATGTAGTTGTTAAAGAAGTTAAGCGTTATTGCAAAAAGTACGATGTAGGTTTGTTTAGTGATGTAAAAGACGAACCTTATGATGAAGAAAAAGATGTAGAGTAATTATGATTAAAGAAAAACAACTAGAAGATTTAAAAAATATTTGTGAAAAATGTTATGCATGCGAGATTGGTTCTAGACGAGACAAGATGGTTTTTTCTGCAGGTAATCCAAATGCAAAAGTTGTTTTTATTGGTGAAGCTCCAGGTAAAGATGAAAATGCTCAAGGCTTACCTTTTGTTGGTAGAGCAGGGCAATTGTTGAATACTTATCTTGAAAAAGTCGGTATTAATCGTGAAAGAGATTTGTATATCGCAAATATATTGAAATGTCGTCCTACTAATCCAGATAGACCAAACAAAGACAGAGTTCCAGCAACGTCTGAAATTAAAAATTGTATAGATTATTTATTCAAGCAAATTGAAGCTGTTCAACCTAATTTGATTGTTTTATGTGGCGGAACATCTTTAAAGACTTTAACAGGGAAAAAATCAATACAAATTTCAAAAGTCAGAGGTGATGTTTTTGAACTTGAATTAAATGGACATAAATACAATGCTATTGCGATATATCACCCTTCTTATTTGATGCAATACGCATCACAAGAGCAAAAAGACGTAACTTTAGAAGATTTAAAATTGATTAAAACTTACGTTTAATTACTTTTTAAAGTAATCACAGATAAGAGTTTTTTTGTGCGGAATTAGCTTTTTAACTCTTTCAGCAAAAGTGTTCTTTTCCATATCAGATAGTTCTTTATTAAGGATTGCTTTTTCTAAAATAACTTTGTTATAAACTTCGGCGCAAGTATTTGATTTGTCGATGTGTTGTTCTAATTTTGAAAGTTGGATTTCTTTTTCTTTAATTGCCTTTTTTAGGTCTTTCTTTTTCATGTTGAACAGTCCTTTATTTTTCTTCCATTCTAGAATATGCCGATGGTAGGAATTTGCAATCAATCTTTTAGTTGATTTAGACCAAGATTTTCTCATTATTTTAGTGTAATTTCTAGATAATGTCAAAGTCATGGATTTTTATGGTATACTTATTTGTGGGAAATAGTACCTAAACTTAACATTTGTAATATTATTTGTAAATTTACTTTTCATATAATCTCAAAATTGCTAAGATTATATAAAAGATGACGAGGAAAATCTAGGAATGGCAGAAGGATTCAACTTAGAAGAAATTAGTAAAAAATTCAACGCATTAGCGGAGGGCATTGATGCAATAAAAACTCAAAATGCGCTTAATATTGGTGATACAAGCCGTGTATTGAGTAATTTAGGCGTGAAATTGGACGAATTGGCTAACAGCTTAGAGCCAAGTGAAGACAATACAAAAGATTTATTAGATGAGATAAAACATACTTTAGAGGATAGATACTCGTTTATAAATGTTAAGTTTACAGAGCTAGAGTCATCTTTTAAAAATGTCCTAAAAAATAATGAAGAGTTAGTTACAACACCTAAAATGAAAGAACTTTTTGATGTTCTTTCTACGAACTTGACTGTTTTTTCAAAACAGGTTATGGCGCAAGGTGATATTCTTAATGAAATCACATTAAGAATTGAAGCGTTAAGAACAGATGATACTGACAAACGAGATATTATTAAAAATATTGGATTATTAAAAAATGATTTAGATAAATTTAATAATGGTTTTGAAAGTATTATTTTAAACGTAAACAACAACTATGAAACATTGATGGAGCATATTTCTCATCTTGATCCAACAAGTGAAGTCGAAAATATGAAGAATGCTGTTTCTGATATGAAAATGACAACAGATACTATTATGTCTGCTGTTCAAGTTGTTGATCAAAAACAAAATAATTTAAATGACACAATGTCAGAGATTATCTCTCAAAATACAAAAATTAATGCAAATGTTAAGGCTTTAGCTGGTCAAAGTGATTTTGACGGTTTGGTTAGAAAAGTTGAGGGTGCTATTGAACTTATTACTACATTAAAAAGCGCTCTTACTGATGCAAATGAACAAAGCCAAAAGGCGCTTTTAGTTCAATTAGATAAATTATCAAGTACAGTTACAAGAATTTTGACAGAAGAAGATTTTGAAATTTTTAAATCTGAATTGTCAAAACTTGTATACGATGTAATTGAATCAACAAACGTAATGCGTGGAGATTTAATTAGTACAACTTCTGAATTTAAAGATTTGGCTAAAATGCTAGAAGATTTGGATTTAAAAACATCTTTTTCATCTTTAAGAACTCTTATAGATGATAGTACTCGTAATATAAAAGAAAGTGTTGTTGATGCCGTAGCAAATTCTGGTATTGAACCGATTAAAAATAATCTAAATTTATTAGTTGAAAAATTAGACCAAACAAAAACTTCAATTGTGGAAAGTGGTGATAGAAATTCAGAAAGAACTTCTGAAAAACTTGATTCTATCTTTGAATTAGCAGACAAAGTGCGTGAAATGGTTACTTATATGCCAGACACAATTAAGCAAAATTACATGTCTGTTGAAGAAGGTCAAAGAACTTTTGTTGAAAAAAGTGTTAAAGATTTAGAAACAATTTCTGACGGTATCAAATATTTACAATCTGATTTAAAGGCTATGTCTACGCCTTTTAGAGAAACTTTAATGGGTGACATTAAACAATTGAAAGAGATTGTTTTTGATATTAAAAATTACGTATCAGCAAGTGATGAAGTTATTGCGAAAGTTACAAATTTAGAAACTATACTTGGCAGAGTTGCAGGCGATTATGATGTCGCTTTACATTCAGTTCAAGATAATATTATTCAATATATGTCTGGTATCAAAGAAGATTGTGAATCTGCTGATATCAAAATGAACAATTTTGCGTTTGAGTTTAATTCTCTAAAAAGTGAATTAGGTAAAGTTTTTGCAGATTATAAAAATGCAACAGTTGGACAAAATGAAAAGTTCAATAGTGTTTGTAATGGCATTTCATCAAGATTTGATAATGTTATGACAGCGCTAGCTACAATTTCAGAGCAACCTGCAGCAATAGCAGGTATCAAAGAAGGTTTTGAATCGGTTCAACGTTGTATGCAAGATTTGTTGTTAGAGGTTTCTGACTTAAAAGTTGGAGCAACAGCGAATAGAATTAATACTGAATCTGCTCAAATTACCGCAGGTGCAGATGTTCCGTCTAGTGATGCTCTTTTAAAATTAGAAGATAAACTTAATAAATTAAAAGATCAGCTAAACTTTATGTCTACGGATATGATGGAAAATCTTTACAACAGAACAGAAACTATTTTAAAAGAATTCGAACCAGTCCAAAAAGCGGTCTTGTCGTTTGTTGATGTTGATTTGCAAAATGTTGCATCTGTGTTAAAAGAACAAATGGATGCTTACAAAATTGGAATGGAGCAAATAGTACAAGAAATTCCATCTGATGAAGCTCGTTCTGTTTTAAATAATTTGTTTACAGGCTTTGGTTCTTTAGAAAACAAGATTGCACAAATGGAAACTTCAATAAAAGATGCTCAAGCAAAATCTATTGAAGAAATTAAGAATTTATTAGAGCAAGCAAAATCATTAATGCCATCAGTTGCTGAAATGAATTCTGAAAGGGCTGTGGTTTCTGCAGATGTAAACTTTGATGAATTAATTGAAAAATTAGATGCAAAACTTGTTGAAGTTCAAAGTGGTATAAATGATAAGTTTTCTAATGTTCATAAGCATTTAGATGATGTTGTTATTCCAAAATTAGATAATATTAACAACAAACAAAATGATTTATTCGCAAAAATAGACTCTGTAAAAAGTACAGAAGAATTAAATGCAATTAAAAATCAATTGAATGAATTGTTTGACAAATTGTCTAATGTTCAAGACGATATTACAAATAATAAAATTGCTGCAAATGCCGTTACTCCGGAACGTTTGGAAGGACTAGGTGATGAGGAAAAATCTATCATCGTTGATTTTACAAATAATTTGAGTGAGTTGGCTAATTTAGTTAAACATTCATCTGATAATATAGATGCAAAAATTACAAGAGCTTTGTCAGAAAATGCTGTTAATGTAGATTTTGAAGGCTTGAAAGCTGACATTGCACAAATGCTGTCAGCGGTTCAATCTCAAGTTTCAGATATTGCCGTAGAAGATAATAATGGAACAAACGGTGCGCCAGTTTCTTTAGTAAAAGTTTTACTAGAAGAATACAAATCTCAAATTGTTGATGCTGTGAATAGCGTTAAACAAACAGTTTGGGACTATGGTCATGATGAAGAAGTTGCAAAAGATATAAAAGTAATTAGCCAAAAAATGGATTTACTTGCGTTAAATGATGATGTTAAATTTGAAATTGACAAGTCTTTGCAAGAAATCAAATCTATCGTTAAAGATCAACAAAAATTCTTGAACACAATTAATATTTTAGAAACTTTGGCTAGTTTAGAAGATATTAATAAAATGAAAGGGTTAGAACAACTTTCAAAATTAAACGAAATTATTAGTGTTGATAAGTTGAATGCATTAAATAAACTAACTCTTTTAGATAAATTGAAAAATCTTGATTGTTTAGATGAATTACAAAAAATACCTAAATTGTCGGGTATGCTTGAAGTTCAGGAACAATTAAAAACTGTAATTAATGGTTTAGACCAAAAATTAAATGTTTTCTCAAAGAATTATTCAACTCTGGATATTTTTACAGAAGACGTTAAAAATGAGTTTGATGCTTTTACAAATGAGTTAAATACAGCAAAAACAGCAATTATGAAACATGTTCTAAATGTATTTGAACAATTATCATTTGTTGTTGAAGGTGAAGAAATTAAAGACTTCGTTGATGAAAAAGCTCAAGCAATTTTAGATGCAGTAAAAAATAATGAAACTTTAAATCAAGAAGTTAAAACAATAAAGAGTGCCGTTGATGCTATCAATCCTTTGGAATACAAAGATATTGAAGGCGATATGAAACGTGTTAATGAAGTTGCAGATATTATTGAAAACTTCCCTCAAGATGTTGAAAACAAGTTAAGTGAAAAGTTTAAAGAATTTAAACAACAATTGAATTTAATGCGTGTCGGTACAACTGAAGATGATGAAAATTATACTTATGCCCTTCAAGATGTAGAATCAGATATTGCACGTTTAAGACTTGCACTTGATGATATCAAGAAAGTAGTTGAAGAAAATTCATTAAAAGAAATTGCAGAATACGTTAACGAAATTGTAAAACAAGTTGATGATATGAAGTTTAATATCAGCCAAGATGATATTTTCAAAATGAAGGTGGATATTGAAAGGATTACTTCTGATATAGTAAGTATTAGTTCTAGAACTAATAAATTATTACTTGCATCTGATGAGTCAGCTCAAGCCTTAAATACTTCAATGCAGTCATTTAGAAATACAATTTCGGATTTGTATGATGGATTAAAAAAACTTGATTATTCTGAAATGACAGCAAAATTGGAAGAAGTTAATAATCAAATAGTTGAATCAAACAAACAACAACGCAATATTACAGATACTGTAGCAAAACTTGCTGTATGGTCTGAAAGTACTGATGAAACACTTGCAGATGTAAATGATACTTTAACAAAATTGAAAAAGGCTATGCCATCAAGCGAAGCTGTACTGGAAGAATTAGAAGTTAAATTTGCAAAACAACAACAAAAAATTGATGCTTTAGAAGATAAATTAGATGAACTGTTGGCGGCAAATGAAGATAGTGATACTTCAAATATGTCTAAAAAACTTACAGATATTGACAAACAGTTAACTAAGTTGAATAGAAGTATTGAACGATTAACTTCCTATGTTGATGAGGAATAAAAATGGGCGCAGTTGTAATTTTTTGTACAGTTCCAAATAAAGATGAAGCTAAAAAGATTTCGAAAGCCTTGTTGAATGAAAATCTTGCAGCTTGTTGCAGTACTGTTGACAAAATTAGTTCAATGTTTTCTTGGAATGGTGAAATATGTAATGAAAACGAATTACTGTTAATCATAAAAACTCGTCAAGAGCTTTTTGATAAAATTGAGGCTGTAATTAAGGCATTTCATTCTTATAATGTACCAGAAATTATTGCTTTACCTGTAATTCAAGGTTCTAAAGATTATTTGGGCTGGATTGAACACGAAACAGACGTATAATATTGTTATGCAAATTAATGAATTAATCGAATATATGGAGTCTTTAGGGCTTGAAATTCATACGACGACTAAGGCAAGAGGTCATTTAGGCTTCTTTTTAGATGGAAGGATTGATATTTCAAAATCAACTCCACAAGAACGCATAATTCCAACTCTTTTGCACGAGTTTGCTCACTATATTCATTCAAAAATAGAAGGAAACATACCTAAAACAGGCGGTTCTATAAACATAATTTTTAATACTGACGAAGATTTTACAGATGAATTAATAGCGGTAACGAATTTTGTTGACTATCATTCAAAATGTGAAAAACTAATTCGACATAGAGATATGGTAAAAGACAGCATTAAAAAACTAGACTTACAAATAAAACAAGACTATCCAAAATTTCAACGTTCTAAAAAATTCAAAGAATTTGACAGAGCAATAAGAGGTACAAAACTTAAATACTTGTTGAAGTATGACAGAGTAAGAATTATGCCTTGGTTTTTATTTGGCAAAGAGGAAGTTTTGTCTATAAATACAATAGAACAAGATTTTCCAAATTTGAAAACGGCCTTTGTAAATTATATAAGACTAAAATCTTTAACCAGAAAACAACGAAGAATTTCGAATAGAATAGCTAAGCTACATCGCTATTACAATAGACCAACAGAACTTTTTGCAAGACTTGTAGAAGGGTTGTATCTGGATAAAACATTAACACGTCAGTTAGCACCAAAGGCAACAACAAGATTTTTTGAATTGTTAGAGTTGGGTTACTATAAAGAATTAAAAAATATATTTGATTTATTTGTAACAAAATGTTAATATAGACTATAAATAATGCAATTAATTTTTTTTGCAATTGTTTTGTTACGTATAGTTTTTATAAAATAAAGGAGGAAACATGGCAGACAATAATAGTATTAATATTGGTGGAGTAAGATTTAATCAACAAGATGTAAAAAAATCTGAGGTTGTAAAACAAGGTGATAAACAAATGAATAGTGTATTTTTAAACGATGGAACACATGTTGTTTATCCAGATCAAAACCCTAAAAATGATGCAAGTATTATGCAACAAAATGGCAAAAAATGTACTTGGGAGCTTAATCCAAGAGGAAATAACGCAACTTTTGTTAGTGTTGCCCATGAAGATCCTTCATACAAAGAAACAACCTTTAACAAGGTTGATGGAGCTCAAATTACAGGTACTGAAGGCAGAGATGATTACCGCTTGAAAGGGTGTAAAGATACCAATGTTGACATTTCTCAAAATGATGGAGTAAAGGATAATGTTGAAATTGGAAAATATAAAGCAAAAGGCGAAGAAACTAGAACTTCTTCAGGTGTAACTGTCGAAAAAGCTACAGGTGACAAAGTTAAGGAACATCAAGAAAAAGTTAAATAATTTATATATCTTTAAATAATAAAAGCAGTAAAGATTAAATGGAACCCTAAAAATTAGACTAAGTAAAAAAAAGTCTGTTTTAGGGTTCTATTTGCAGGTTAGCCTATTTTTTGAAAATATATAAAATGTAAAATTAACACTTGATTTTAAAAAAATTGTATGTTAAACTAACTACACACATAGTAATAAGATAGACAATAAAGGAGAAAGAAAAATGGCAGTTCAACCAGTTGGTGCACAAAGTGCAGTACAAATGGCTTATTTAAATCAAAAACCAACAAATTGGAAATTAAATGTCGCTCGTCATTCTACTAATACAGTTACTCCAAAAACTAAAGAAGAAATTGACGCAAAACAAAATGACAATTTATTACTTAACCTTGATTACGTAGGTAAGCAAGTAAAAGCATTGTTAGATTTAACTGCAGGTAGAGAAGTTAAAGTTGACAAATTTGCTAACCCATTACCAGAAGATGCGTACAAAACAAAAGCTCAAAAACAAAAAGATGATGCTATTGTTGAATTAGGTTATATTGGCGATTGCTTGAACAAATTGGTTAAAGCAAAAGCTGGTAAATTAGATGAACCTAAACAAAAAAGACCAAGAGGTAACTAATAAACTAAAAAATAAAACAAACAAAGCGACACATTCTGCGTCGCTTTGTTTGTTTTATTTCAGAAATTAAAAAATTCTGGAATGGTTATAATTGTTAAGGTCTTAAAATAGAAACTACAAACTTGTCATTCAAGTATTTTCTGGCAATTTCTTGAACTTGTTCTGGAGTTACAGCCTTAATTTTTTTGATTAATTCATCTTTGAAACCAAAGCCCATACCAAAAATTGCGTGATGAGCCATTTGGTTTGCTTGTTGAGCATTTGTTTCTGTTATAAATTGAAGTTTGCCAATGTAATTATTTTTAGCGTTTGTCAATTCTTCTTCTGAGACTAACACATCTTTAATTTTTTGAATTTCTTCTTTAAAACCGTCAAGAGAGGTTTGTATATTTTTAGGTTCTGTTGCGATGTAGATATTGAAGTTTGCACATTTTTGGTAGATTTCGTAAGCACTTCTAACTGTATATGCTAAACCTTTTTTATCTCTAAGTTCGCAGAATAATCTAGAAGATAATCCGCTTGCACCTAAAAGGGTATTTAAAACAACAAATGCTGGATATTCCTCTGATGTAATTGTTGGAACTTGCCAACCTTGAAAAATTTGCGCTTGGTTTGCATCAGGTTTGATAAATTCGATTGTTTCAGCTTTTTCAAGATGTGGAGTTGGAATTTCACATACGTGAGTTTCATCATTTGGTAAATTACCAAGATGTTTGTTTAATAAAATTTCAATTGTATTAAAATCCATATCTCCAACGAAAGATAAAACTTTTCTACCTTCTGTCATAATTTCATTGTATGCATCAATTACATCTTGTTTTGTAATTTTATCTAGATTTTCTTCTATTTTAGTGAATGTATTTCCATAAAAATGGTCTTTAAATAATGTTTTTACGAAATTATCTAGTGCACGAGTTCTTGCAGAATCAAGTTCAGCAGGAATTTCGCCTTCTAGTTTTACTCTTTCTTTATCAAATTCATCAAAGGTTGAATTTTCAACGATATCTTGAAGTAACTCTAACGCTAAATCTAAATCTTCATTCAAGCAAACAACTCTAAATCGAAGATAATCTTGCTTCATATCACAAGAAACTTCAATTGCGTTAGCGTCTAATTCATTTGCAAGTTGTTCAGCTGAACGAGTTTTTGTACCTTGTAGAAGTAGTCTGTTCATAATTGAATAAATGCCAGCTATTTTTTCGGGTTTGTTAATAGCTATATTAAGCGACATTGCTACTCTGGGTGTGTTTTTGTTTTGTCTGTAAGCGACATCAATTTTATTTTTTAATTCAAAGTTTTTCATAGTAATTTTATGTAAACACAAAATTATTAAGTTTTCAACATAAAATCTATAAAACGGCTTGTAATTCAGTCTGTTTGTGATATAGTCAAACTAGAAAGACATATAAGTTTATACACATTATTACAAAAGGAGAAAAAAATGTCAGAAAAACGTGTATACCTTTTCAGAGAAGGCAATGCAAACATGCGTAATGAACTTGGTGGTAAAGGTGCTAACTTAGCAGAAATGACAAACTTAGGTTTGCCAGTACCTCCAGGACTTACAATTACAACAGCAACATGTATGGACTACATTAATCATGGTAACAAAATGCCAGAAAACTTAATGGCAGAAGTTAAATATGCATTGAAAGATGTAGAAGAACAAGCTGGTAAAAAATTCGGCGATTCTTCAAACCCATTATTAGTATCTGTTCGTTCAGGTGCAAGAGTTTCAATGCCAGGTATGATGGAAACAATCTTAAACTTAGGTTTAAACGATGAAACAGTTGAAGCAATGGTTAAATTAACTAACAACCCTCGTTTCTGCTACGATTCATACCGCCGTTTCTTAACTATGTTTGGTTCAGTAGCTTGGGAAATGGATAGACAAAAATACTTTGAATCAGAAGTTGAAAAATTAAAAGCTAAAGAAGGTGTTAAATCTGATACTGAAATTTCAGCAGAAGGCTGGAAATCTTTAATTCCTATCTACAAAAACACAATTAAAGAAGTAACAGGTAAAGAATTCCCTCAAGATCCATATGTACAATTACAAGAAGCTATTGAAGCTGTATTTAGATCTTGGAATATTCCTCGTGCAGTTGCATACAGAAATATGAACAAAATTGATCACAACTTCGGTACAGCAGTAAATGTTCAAACAATGGTATTCGGTAACATGGGTAACGATTGTGCAACAGGTGTATCATTTACTAGAAACCCTGCAACAGGTGAAAATAAATTCTATGGTGAATACCTAGTTAATGCACAAGGTGAAGACGTAGTTGCTGGTATCAGAACTCCAAAACAAATTGCTGAATTGGAAACTGATATGCCAGAAATTTACCAACAATACGTAAACATCGCTAAACAATTAGAAAAAGGTTACCATGATGTTCAAGATATGGAATTTACAATTGAACGTGGTAAATTGTGGATTTTACAAACTCGTAATGGTAAAAGAACAGCTAAAGCTGCTATCAAAATTGCAGTAGATTTGTACAACGAAGGTATTATTACAAAAGAACAAGCTATTCAACAAGTTGACCCTTATGCAATTTACCAAGTATTGTTACCTTGCTTTAACCCAGCAGCTGTAAAACACGCTCACAAAGTATCTAAAGGTGTTAACGCATCTCCAGGTGCTGCTGTAGGTAAAATCGTATTTGATACAGAAGAAGCAGCTCAACGTGGTGAAGCTGGTGAAAAAGTTATCTTAGTAAGAATTGAAACTTGCCCAGATGATATTCACGGTATGGCTGTATCTCAAGGTGTATTAACATTAAGAGGTGGTGCTACATCACACGCAGCAGTAGTTGCAAAAGGTATGGGTAAACCATGCGTTTCAGGTTGTGAAGATTTAACAATCAACCTTGAAAAAGAAACAATTACTTGTGCAGATGGCACAGTATTCCATAAAGACGATGTAATCTCATTAGATGGTGGTACAGGTGAAGTTATGGAAGGCGCAATCGAATTAGTTGAAGCTGGTATTGACCAAGACTTTGAAACATTCTTCGGTTGGGTTAACGAAATCAAAACTATGACAGTAGAAGCTAACGCTGATACTCCAAAAGACGTTGAAAACGCATTAAAATTTGGTGCTGAAGGTGTTGGTCTTTGCAGAACAGAACACATGTTCATGGATCCAGACAGATTACCTTGGGTACAAAAAATGATTATTGCTGGTACTCCAGAAGCTAGAAAAGAAGCTTTAGATCACTTATTACCAATGCAATACAACGATTTCTACGCAATGTTCAAGGGTATGGGCGAATTACCATTAACAATCCGTCTATTAGACCCACCTCTTCATGAATTCTTACCTTCTAAGATTGAATTAGTTGAAAAAGTTGCAACTAAAAAAGCATTAGGTCAAGATTACTCAGAAGATCAAAAATTGTTAGAAACTGTTGAAAACTTATCAGAATCTAACCCAATGATGGGCTTACGTGGTTGCCGTTTAGGCTTAACTTTCCCAGAAATTAACGAAATGCAAGTAAGAGCAATCTTCTCAGCAGCTTGTGATTTGAAAAAAGAAGGTGTAAATGTTAAACCTTACGTTATGATTCCATTAATTGGTCACGTTAACGAATTGAAAACAGCTAAAGATATCTTAGTTCGTGTAGCTAACGAAGTTATGACTGAAAAAGGTATCACAGTTGATTACAAATTCGGTACTATGATTGAAATTCCTCGTGCAGCATTAACAGCTGGCGAAGTTGCAGAATATGCAGAATTCTTCTCTTATGGTACAAACGACTTAACTCAAATGACATTCGGTTACTCTCGTGATGATGCTGAAGGTAAATTCTTGAAAAACTATGTTGAACAAAAAATCTTACCTGCTAACCCATTTATCACTTTAGACCAAAAAGGTGTTGGTAGATTAATTGAAATGTCTATTAAAGAAGGTAAAGCAGTTAACCCATCATTAATTGGTGGTATCTGTGGTGAACACGGTGGCGACCCTGATTCAGTTAAATTCGCACACAAAATCGGATTAAACTATGTATCTTGCTCACCATATCGTGTACCTCAAGCAAGATTGGCTGCAGCACAAGCAGTTATTGAACAAGGTTCATTAGTAAATGCATAGTCATAGCTAATAAACCAATATAGCTTAGATGGCGACGATAATTTTATTATCGTCGCCTTTTTTATAAATAAGTCATGCTAATTAAATGTTTTTTAATCTTTTTTTGCGTAAGATGGTGAGTCCATGCAGTTTTTCAAATATTCAAGAGTGTGGAGTTTTTCATCATAGAGATATTTTATAAAATCTAAGTATGCAGAATTATGAGAACTTATTTTTAAATTAATTTCAAAACCTTCAGAACAAAACGGTTCGTAATCATAAACAACATAACTATTGTATCGGCTTTTCCATTCTTTTTTATCTATTTTACTATTATTTTCGTCAATAACTGTTTCAAGCCATGCCACAATGTCTTTATTTACGTTTTTCATTTCTATATGACAGTTTTGATAACGAGAATTATCCATATTACACCTACCCTGTATTAAAATTTTATATCTTAAAGCAATTTTAAAAATCCCCATTTTGTCTAGTGTTTTTGAGTAATTCGGGTAATTCTTTTATTTTTTTTACTTTAATTTTTATATAGATATAAAGATTATGTAAGGATTTCTTAATTTTAAAAATTTCAGCCTATAATGGTAATATAGAAAAATGTATTGGAGGAATAAATGCAAGTTAGCGAACTTTTAGAAAAATTAGACAACAATAACAAAAATCAATTAGAAAATGAAATTGTAAACATGGGTTCAAGTGCAGTACCTGTTTTAGTTGAAAAATTACAAACTTCTAAAGGATTAGTTAGAGGTGTTGTTGCAATGTCTTTAATTAGAATCGGTGAAGATTCAGTTAGCTTGTTAAAAGAAGCTGCAAATAAAAACCACGATTTTACTTGGGTAGCTGATTACCTAATCAATGAAATTGAAGGCTCAAAAGTAGCTTAATAAAAGATATATATAATAAAGAGCAGAAAGTATAAAAATAATAAAAAAGACGAGCAATCGTCTTTTTTGTTGCTATAATAGAAATGTTATGAAGCTAGATGTTTTAAAGGGACACCCAAAGGGATTATATCTATTATTTTGTGTAGAAATGTGGGAACGCTTTTCTTATTATGGAATGCGAGCCTTGTTAGTTTTGTACATGGTTCAGTACTTGTTTGCGGGTATGAATAAAGATGTTGCAACTCAATATGCGGGTAATATATATGGCTGGTATACGGGTTTGGTTTATTTGACACCCTTAGTTGGCGGATATTTAGCAGATAGATATTTAGGACAAAGAAAATGTATAGCAACAGGTACTGCGATGATGTCTGTTGGGTTGTTTGTTCTAGCTTTTAGCGTTATTACTCAAGATGTCTTATATAAAAACATCTTTTTTGTACTGGGCTTAATTTTAATGATTTTGGCTAATGGGTTTGTAAAATCTAATATTAGTACGATAGTTGGTATGTTGTATGGTGAAGATAAGCAAAAACGTGATGCAGGGTTTACTATATTTTATATGGGCATAAATCTGGGTGCTTTTTTCTCACCTTTAATTTGTGGGACTCTTGCTACAATGTACGGTTTTCAATATGGTTTTATGTCTGCGGGTATAGGTGTTTTAATCGGATTTTTGATTTATAAACTAGGTGAAAAACCTCTGTTGCAGGACTGTGGATTAAATCCTTATACTCAAGTTTCAAAAAATAGTCAATATGAAGATAGAGATTTGCGACTTAGAGAAAAAAGAAAACTTTGGGCTTTATATATTTTGATGGCTTTTTCAGTTGTTTTTTGGTTAAGTTATGAACAAGCGGGCTGTTCAATGGCATTGTTTGCTGAAAATGAAACAAATAGGGCAATTACAATCTTTGGTAATAATTTTGTTATGCCGTCGCAATATTTTCAATCTTTAAATCCGTTGTTTATTGTGACTTTTGCACCAATAATGTCAATTTTATGGGAATTTTTACATTTTCATAAAAAAGAACCAACTTCAGTACAAAAATTTACGATTGGTTTAGGTTTAATATCTATGGCCTATTTAGTTATGGCAGTGGCAGCCCATTATTCTGTAAGTTCATTAGTTTCTCCATTATGGTTGATTGTCGCATTTTGGGTTGCAACTATTGCTGAACTTTGTATTTCTCCAATTGGGTTGTCTTTGGTAACAAAATTAGCTCCTGTAAAATTTGCCTCATTAATTATGGGGTGTTGGTTTTTATCTAGTTTTATTGGTAATTTAGGCGCTGGAGTATTTGCAGGTTTTTACGAAAAAATGTCACACTCGGTATTTTTTGCAATTCTTGCCTTTAATTCTGCAATTGTATGTCTTATTTTAGCATTATTGATTCCATTGTTGAAAAAATGGATGGGCAAGTCATAATTCCACTATTAATACGATAAAATTATTAAAAAAAGTGTTAATATTATGATATGTTAACATGCGAAACTGTGGATAAAGATTTAAAAGCAGTGGGATTAGAATTGATGTTCTTAACTCCAGAAAAATGCTCACACGAAGACGGTGTGACTGCTGTTGAGTTAGCAAAAATGGTTGGATTACCAGTTGATGTTGTTAAGAAAAAGTTGGTTATATTAAAGGACAAAGAGATTGTTCAAGTAAAGGGAATTAATCCCAAATATTGGAAGTTTGATGATTACAAATTTCAAAGAATGGATGAAGAAGACGAAGTTTATAAAATGCTTTGCAACTTTGACGATGTCGATTTTGACAAGTATTTTCAATATTAATTGTAATGCAATATTTAATATTGTATAATTTTTTTATGATTAAATACTTGAAAGAACATAAAACAGAGACAATATTAGTTTTTGCAATAACTATTTTTGCCCTAATATTGCGAATTATAGCCTTACAAAATTTTGGTGATTTATGGGTAGATGAACTTTATAGCAAATATTTTGCAAGTAAAAATAGTGCAATAGATATTACAAAAGCTCTTTTTAAAGAAGATTTTCATGTGCCTTTTTATTTTATTTTACTTCATTATTGGGCAAAACTTTTTGGCTCGGCTGATAATGTTCTTAGATTAATGGGACTTTTAATTACAACTTTAACAATTCCTGTAAGTTATTATGTTGTAAAAGATTTATTTAATGATTTTGCAGGAGCTTTCTCGGCTGTATTGTTAGCTATTAATGCGTTTAATATTCACTATTCAGTTGAATTAAGATTTTATGGCATTGCAATTTTATTTGCTCTTTTATCAACTTATTTTTTCGTAAATTTATCGCAAAATTTTAATAAAAAATGGGTAATTTGCTATTCAATTTTTACACTATTACTTCTATATACATATAATTTCTCATTTATGTATGTATTTTGCCAATTTATTGTAGGCTTAATCTATTTTATAAAAACAAAGAAAAACTGTTCAAAATATATTGGAATGTATTTTCTAATAGGAGTTTTGTACTTACCTGTAATTGTAATGATATTGCATAATATTTTGACTTATCAAACTTCAATTTTGCAATTTGTACGTGATATTTTTGCTTTTGATTTATCTTGTTTATTTACTCTATTGATGACAATTTATACAAATAGTTTTGAACAATTTACTACAAATGATATTATGCGAAATTATTACTATTTCAAGTATTTATTTAGTTTTGAAGGTATCCTGTATGTTGTTATACCGATAAGTATTGGTATTTATGGATTTATTTCAGCTTTAAAATCTAAAAATAACAATATCAAAATTTTTATATATCCAGCTATTTTGTTATTAATAATCCAAATTGTTTTAGTTTTTTGTCATACTCTAGCATTTGTCTTGCGATATACAATAATTTCAACCACTTTAATATTGCTTACTTCTATTATTGGTTTAACCTTGCAAATAAAACCTCAAAATAAAAAAAACGAATTTGTTATTGCTATTTGTTCTTTATGGCTTATTTTGAATTTAATTTTTTTATTTCATGCAGGTAAATATTCGGTTATGAGTAGAAATATAGTATATTCTAAAAATTTGACGCAAGTTGTTGAAAATTTGAATATTAAACACGATGATTATGTTTTTATACCTCGTTTTGATAAATTAATACGTTTTTATATTCCACAAGGCAATCATATTGATATAGACACCTATGACTCATTATTTTTAGGCAATCGCCCTCAGGATATAGAATTTATATTTGGAAGAGAGTTAAGTGCTAAGTTGGACCGTAAAATGGCAAAAACATATCTTTATGACTATTTAGTTAACGACGAATCTTTAATCTATTTGCATAAAAATTTGAAGGAAAAATATTTTTCAAAAATGCATAAAGGTCAAAGGTTTATAATTGTTACTGATGAAGCTCTAGATACTCTAAAAATGAACCAAGAATGGTTCAAAAAAGATATAAATGTTTACGCAAGGAGTGCTATTTATTACACACTTTCAGCTAAGATTTTAAATGACATAATTGAATTTTCAAAACAAGACTTAAAATATAAGCAACATCTTCAACCAAGTGAAATGTTTGATATTTATGTTTTTGAAAAAGAATAATAGTATGGTGTAAACATTCAGTATACACCTTAAAACTATTTAAACCTTCTGATAAACAAATCAAAGGAATTAAGCATAAATTCAATAACATCTTTTATACTAAGTTTTGATTTTCCTTTAATTCTGTCGATGAAATTAATGGGTATTTCGTAAGTTTTTGCGCCTAATTTTACACACTCAAATAGAATGTTCATCTGAAACGCATATCCATTAACATTTAAATGTTCAAGATCAATTTGTTTTATAAAATCTGCTCTAATTGCTCTAAAACCAGAAGTGCAATCTTTGACTTGCATTAAACCTGCGATAAAACGAGCAAATACATTTCCATATTTACTATTCATTTTTCTAATAAGCGCCCAATCTTCTGGAATAGAACCTCCTTTTATGTATCTTGAACCGATAATAAAATCGTATCCATTATTGATTGGTGGTAAAATTTCTTTTAGTTTTTCTGGATTATGTGAAAAATCAGAATCCATTTCAATTAAAACTTCTGCGTTTAAGTTTTCAATTGCGTATTTAAAGCCAGCTCTGTATGCTCTGCCAAGTCCTCGAGTGTTATTTTCTAATAAGTGAATATTAGAATTAGTTTCTTGTAATCTTTTTACAATATTTGCAGTTCCGTCAGGGGAATTGTCATCAACAATAAGTGTATTTATTTCAAACCCACCAATTTGTGGAATAACCTTATAGATCTCATTCAAGAAATCTTCAATATTCTCAGCTTCGTTATAAGTAGGTAAAACAATAGTCGCTTTCATTATAAATCCTTATAAAATACAGAGTAACCCATAAGCCGTGTTCTGTTTTAGATAATCATCTGTCTGGGAATGTGATTGCTCACAAACTCTAGCGATTTGTCTGAAGTTGGCGGACAGCCTTTATAACCTTCAAGTTAATCTTGCATTCGACTGGGGTTTACCTAGCCAATAACTCTCGTTATTGCTGGTGAAGCTCTTAACTCACCGTTGCACCATCGCCTGTGATATAAAATCCATTGGCAGTATAATTTCTGTGGCACTTTCCACCGACTCACGCCGTCCAGAGTTTCTCTGGCAGTCTGTCCTTGAATGCACGGACTTTCCTCACATTTCTGCGCAATTATCCGATTACTCTGTTCTTAAATTCTATCATAAAAATGGTTTACTTGTGATATGTTTCACCTTTGATAATTTTAAAAGCTCTATAAATTTGTTCAACTAAAATTAATCTTGCAAAATTATGTAAAAACGTCATTTTAGATAGGCTTAATTTGTAATCTGCACGTGCTGAAACTTTTTCTGAAATACCGTTAGAAGAACCAATTACGAAAACAAGTTCATTAGTTCCTGAGTTTGCAATTGCGTTAATTTGTTCTGCAAAATCTTCTGAAGATAGCGTTTTACCGTTAATTTCCATTGTAATCACAAAAGAAGATGGTTTAATATGAGCCAAAATTTTATCGCCTTCAAAATCTAAACAGCGTTTTACTAGATTTTCATCTTTTATCTCTACTGGTTTTATTTCAACAACTTCAATTGTGCAATATGGCGCAATTCTTTTTAAAAATTCGTCAACTCCTGCTTTTAAATATGGTTCGTTTACTTTACCTAATGCAATAATTTTAATTTTCATTTGTTAAATATATAGATTGCGATGGGAACGCAAAGTCTATTCCTTCTTTTCTGTATTGTGTAATAATTTCTGTAAGTACGTTTTCTCTGACTCTGCAGAAGTTGTCTTTGTCACCGTACTTTATGTATGCTGTAAATTCAATGTCTATTGAGCTTGCGTTTAATTCTTTTAAAAATACCCTGTAGTTTTCTTTAATATCTTCGTTAGAAGCTAAAATATCTTTTAAAATTTGAATAGCTCTTTGAAGTTTTTCATTATTTGTGTCATAAGTTACTCCAATTGTTGCACCCAATCGACGTTCTTTAATTGCTGAAATGTTTGTTACAATAGCATTAGCAACTACGTTGTTTGGCAAAATGATTATTGAATTATCAAGTGTTCTGATTTTTGTAGAACGTAAATTGATGTCGATAACAGTACCTTCAATGTCGTTAATTACAATATAATCTTCTAAATCAAAGATTTTGTCATAAAGAATTGCGAAAGAACCAAAGATGTTTGCGATAGATTCTTTTGCTGCAAAACTGACAGCCATACCAACGATACCAAAACCTGCGATAAGAGAGGTCATTGAGTAACCATGTGCCTGCATTACAGAGGCTACGATTATAAATAAAATGAGAGTTTTTATAACTCTGTTCAAAATAGGGCAAAAACTTAATAATCTTGCACTATTTTCGTGTTTTCTGATAATGTTTTCTCTAAGTTTTTTGTCGATAAAATCAACGATTTTTATGCTGAAAATTACGACTGCAACGATTATTGCAAATTCAATAAATTCGTGAATATGTAGTTTGAAAAAATCCATAAAATACCTAAATTTGTGTAGTTTATTCCATGCTAAAACAGACAATAAACTATGTCAATATGGGTATTTTATTGATTATTTTCTGGCTTTTATTATAGAATGAAGAACATAGGAGAATAAAATTTAAGATTTTTTAGTGTATTTGTAACATTTTTTTAATAAAAATTTTTAAAATATCAAAAAAAAAATTTTTAGAATTTTTAAAGCAAACGAAGTATAAATAAGAAAGGTAATTATGAACATTAACTTAAATCAAAATGTAGCAAATCCTAATTTTAAAGCAAAATTAAAAGATAATGAATATTCAAGAAAATTTATTAATAGTTTAGATGATACGCAATTACAAAGTTTTAAAGAAACCTTAACAAAGTTAGATGGTGGTTCAAAAGGTGATGTGTTAGAAATTCGTCATATAAATCCTTTGGAGCAATATTCAGAAAAAGAACTTTTAAATCTAGATTTAGACACTGTCGATAATCATGATGTATACACAGTGTTTAATACAAAAAATCCGAAAAAATCTGTTCGTCTAACAAAAACTTATGATTTGCATGAAAAATTTGATAAATTTGCAGTAAAAGATTTTTTAGATGTTATGTCAAAAATTGCAACTATTGGAACAAAAGAAAATGACAAGTTGCTAGGTCAAAAAGAAAATCTAAAATCTCAAAATGTCTATGATATGCTAGCATAGTTTAATAGTAATATATTTGTAAGCAGGTTAAAATCTTTGATTTTAACCTGCTTTGTTTTGGTTTCTTTTTCAATTCCTTAATGAAATAACACACTCAAAGTCTAAATGGAGCGGAAGACGAGACTCGAACTCGCAACAACCTGCTTGGAAGGCAGGGACTCTAGCCATTGAGTTACTTCCGCAAGAGTATACTCGAATTTTAATATAAAAATTTAAAAAAATCAAGTTTGTTCAAAAGTTTTTAAAAGTTTTATTGATCTTTTGGTCTACTCTAAGTTAAATCCATTGATTGATGTCACAACATGCAAAAACATATAAACTAATAATGTCAGAAGAAAGACATCAGAGTGTTAATGAATAACAAGGGGTGGAATTGTGAAACGTTTAATCACTACATTAATGATATTAGTTGCAACAGCAATGAGTGCAAATGCAGCCAATGAAGCAAAAATGAATGTATTAAATTCAATTGAAATAGATTCATTGAAAGATACATATAATATTACTTTAGATACAAAATCTGAAGCAAATATGAAGCGTACAATTCAATCTTCAAACAATATGATTTTAACATTGAAGAATATAAAACCTTCAAAATCTTTAAATACAATTTATAAAAATGCAGCAGAAGTCGATAGCGTAATGGTTGAACCTGTTGGCGATAACGCTTTAAATATTATTATTCAAGCTAACAATATTGCAAATTCAGCAATTACTTTTAATACAGAAGAATCAACTCTAGAGGCTTCAAATAATAAAGCTGTCTTAGGCGGAACAACCAAGAAGTCAAACAAAAAACATTCAAATAAAGATAAAATTGTTTTATCAGCACCTGTAGATGCTTATGCACCTGTTTATGAGGAAGAATTTGATGAAGAAGATATGGATTCTGAAGGTCCAATGGCAGGTTTTATCGCAATGATTAAAAACTTTTTAGGTCAAGGTAATATTTCAAACATCGTATCAACAGGTTTAATAGGTATAATTTTATTTTGCGGTATTAAATTATTTAAGAAAGAAGAACCTGAAACTGCAATTGGTTTAGCACAAAGCTTAAAAGATAGAGAATTGAGCTTGTACAAAGATATGTCAATGCGTGGTGGTGTTGTAGGACCTATGTCTTTAGAAAGACCACAAGAAGCAATGAACATTCAAAGACCGCAACTTCAAAAACAACCAATTGCACCTCAGGTTGCAAAACCGTCAGTAAGTTCTAATGCTGGTTACGGAATGCGTGCATACCAAGCAAGTACAAAAAGCCCATACATGTCGTCTGATATTATGATGCAAAGACCTGTATCTTCAGCTCAAATTGCAGGTGCTCAACAACCTCAAACATTACAACCAAAAATTATGTCAACAGTTGGTTCAAGAATTAACCAAAACAAAATGAATTTAGGTATAAACAGACCCGTTCAAAATGTTTCAACACCAGTAGCTAAAGCCTCAAATATTGACAGTATGAAATTCTTAGAATCAATGACACAAATTTATGAAAAGAATGGACGTTCAGATTTAGCTCAAGGTTTAAAAGCAGGTATGCTAAAGGCAAAAGCAAACTCATAATTTATAAAAACTTTTTAATAAACACATGACAACATTAACACTAGGGACATTAGATGTCCCTTTTTATTTGCTAAATTATTTGTAACAAAATGTTAACAAACGTCTTAAATTGCCTAAAGTTCATGTCTTAACGTGCCGACATGATAATTGTAGGTATCGTGTATAGAAAAAGGACGTGTGTTATGTCAAATCCATTTGATAATATTAAAGCAAGATTAGATAAGAATACATCAACAGGTTCGACCTCTGGTGTAGGTTCTAATGCTGGATTTAACGCAAGACTATCAAAAGTAACTCATCAATATAATGAGCAAACCTCAATTTTTACATCTGTTTATGGTGATGTAAAAGCTAGTGCAGAGGCAGAAGTTAAAGCAGTAAATGATAGATTGAAAAAGCAACAACGTACACAAGCTATTATTGGTGCAATTTCAGCTGCTGCTACTTTAGCACCTAAAGCCTTGAGTTTGATTTCATCTATTAAGTCTTGCAAATCTGCAAGTTCAGATTCTAAATTGACACCACAACAAAAACAAACTCAAATACAGGAATATACTCAAAAAATTACAGATGCAGAAAAACAAGTTAGTGCTTATACTACAGATATTTCTAAATTAGAAGGAGAAATAACAACAGCAAGAACAACAAAAGAAGAACAAGGCAAAGTTTCAATTGCAAAACAAAAAGAAATTGATGATGCAAAAGAGGCAAAAGATAAATTAACTGAATCTATGAATAACGAAACAGATGAAACTTTAGCATCATTAAACAATGATATTAAAACTCAAAATACAAATAAAACTCAAGGACAAGCAGATTTATCAAAAGCTCAAGCGATGACAGACAAGGTTCAACAAAAGAAGGTTGTAAACGGTCAAGTTCAAATTGTCCAAGTTAAAAATACAGCAAAAGAAAAAGCTGTAGAAGCTGCAAAGAAAAAGATTAGTGATGCAGAAAAAGCAATAAAACGACTAGAAGAACAAAAAACAGATAGAAAAGCTGAAATTCAAAAAGATATTGATGCTAAAGAAACTGAAAGAAAAGCTGCTGTAGACGCAAAACGAAAAGCTGATGAGGCTGTCGCTCAAGCCGACAAAGATATTGCAGATAAAGATAAAGAGATGAAAGATAAGATTGCAGCAAAGACTAAACTAGAAAATGAAGTTACACAATTAAAAACAGCTTTAGAAGAATTGAAGAAGTCAGCAGGAACTACTCAAACTTCCACAACACAAACTCAAACAGCACAAGTAACTCAACAAAGACAGCAAACTGCTCAAGCAGAAGATCCAACTAAAAAGAAACAATCGTAAAGAGATAACAATTAAAGGGTAAATGTTAACAAACGTTAACATTTACCCTTTTTTATTAAAGTTTAGTCCATGATGTTCCGACATGCATGATGTATGGTATTATGTGTATAATTAAAAAAAGGAGAATACGCTTATGGGTTCAGGAATGGCAGGTAGATTAAATAATAAGCTAAACGAAGCTACAACATCGTATAATAATTTAAAAACAAGTACAGGTATGTCTTATAAAAATTCATCAATAAGTGGATTGTATGAATCAGCACAAGCTCAAGTTCAAGCGACTACAGATAGTGTTGACAGACTTGCTGGTGATAGCAGTACCTCAACTAAAGGTTCAAAATTAGCAATGGCTTTGTCTATTGCTGCAGCTGCGTTGCCTTTAGCAACAACAGTTTTTGCTATGATAAAGTCTTCTAGTTCATCAAAAGCTGCTGCTGGGACAGCAAGCTCAGGTGATCCAGTAAAAGACATAGATAGTGCAATTGCAGCACATAAACAAGCGCCAACTAAGACAACAATGTCAAATTTAACAACTGCTATTGCATCAGCTAACACAAAAATTACTTCATTAACACAAGAACAAGCTACATACAATAGCTTAATTGACAAATTAAATAATCAAAATGATGCATCTTATGAAGCAGAAGCTAATAAACAAAAACAAATAATTAAAGACAATACTGTAAAAATTAAAGATAGCGAAGAAGCTATTAAGGCATACTCAAATGTTGAAGATGCATTGAAAGGTAACTATGATGCATTAAATGTAAAACAACAAACTGTATCTGAAAATATAACAAAAGGTCAAGAGGCTAAAGATGCATCTGATAAGGCAGCTACAGATGCAAAAAAAGCTCAAGAAGATGCAGCGAGTGGAGTTTTACAGTTTGAAGAAAAAAATGCAGGTGATGTAAAAACTTACAATGAATGTCTTGGAAAACAAGATTCATTAAAACAAGCTACAGATAGTGCTCAAAAAGCATTAGATACAAATACTAATACAATAAAAGGTTATGAAACTCAAATTGCAGGATTTGAAAGTACAATCAAATCTCATGAAAATGCTACAAAAGCTGCTAAAAAGAATGGTACTGCAGCGCCTAATGCTTCAATTTTGTCAAATGCTAAAAGTGAAAAAGCAAAAGTTGAAGCAAAAATGAAAGAAGAAAAAGCTAAAACTTCTGATTTAAAAGATAAATTATCAAAAGCTAAAAAAGATGAAGAAGATAATAATAAACAAATTTCAAAGTTAGAGCAAACAATTACTTGTAATGGACAAACTTTAGCAAAATTAAAATCAAGAGCAGAAGCTGCTCAACTTGCAAAAGTTGATGCGGAAGCAGAAGTAGAAACAGCAGCAACTGAATTAAAAACATACTTAGTAGCTAAAGAAGAAACAGCACAAGCCGTTGCTGATAACAAGGAACAAACTCAAGAAGTTAAAGATAAAAAGGAACTAACAAATCAACAAGTTATTGCTTGGGCCACAGAACAAGATAATGCAGAAGCTAAATCTGTTGAATTAGAGCAAGGTTTTGCAAAAGCAAAGGCAAAGACTCAAGAGGCTAAAACAGCTTTACAAAAGAAGATTGATGATAATAAAACTGAAATTGGAAATCTTCAAGCTGCAATAAAAAGAGGTAACAGTGCATTAAACATTGATGTTTTGAATCCAGTTATGTCAATGTCAGAATTAGACCAAGCTACTCCAAAAACAACTGATATTAAAATAAATGGTAAAACAGAACATTGTGAAGAAGTTGCAAAAGGTAAATATAAAATTATAGGTTCATCAGACGGTAAAGTTTATGACAAAGACGGCAACTTGATACCAGAAAAAAAAGATAATAATCCACCATCTACACAAAAAGGTGCAAGAACTGATGCACCACAAGAAACAAAGCATGGTAGTGCCGCATCAGGAATGTATAGAAATGGTGATATTTATACTACCAATAATGAAAAGTTTACTTTCAAAGATGGCGAATGGGTATCTGAAGACGGTACTAAAAAATACAAAAACTTTGAAGAAATACAAAACGCTTCTAAATAATTCTAAAAAACAAATAAAAAAAATACCCGAGGTTTTCAACCTCGGGTATTTTTTTTATTTAACTAAGCGAATTATTAGTTATTGTATAATACGTATCTTGCAGCGTAACCATTTGGTAATACTTGTTGACCTTTAAATAATACTGAGAATTGGTCAATGATTTGAGCGTTACCATCGTGGCAAACACCTGCTGGGTGAGAAACACCTTTGTTATCAGTTGTAGCACCAGATGCTACGTTATCAGCTGATACATAACCGTTGTTTGAACCTTGGTTCATGCTAGCTTGGCAGTTAGATAATTTGTTTGGTTTTCTTTTACCGTTTACGTCAACGATAGCTGTACAACGACCAGATCTAGCTGCAACGTTGAAGTTTGTACAGTGGTGCATATTTGTTGGATTGTAAGACAATGTCATACCATCAGCAAAGAACAATGTATAGTTAGAATCAGCAAAACCCATCATGTTTGCTTCTTCATCGGCACTGTTACCACCAGGTAAGAATCTTACGATATGCATTTTGTCGTTCAAGATTTGATACAATGAATCATCAGCTGTATTTGTTTGTGTGATGTCAGCAAAGTCTACATAGTTTAATGCAACTGACATTGTTACAGCTTGGTTCATAGCTGATAAAATCTTTTTGAATGCTGTTTTCATTTCTGAAGAGTTTGTGTTTGACATTAAAGTCGGAATTGTCATAGCAGCAACTACACCAATGATACCTAGTGTAATTAAAACTTCTGCTAAAGTAAAGCCTAAATGTTTTTTCATAATTCGCCTTTCTTTAAGTTTTCATGTCCTGTCTTATTACTGTATTGTTGTTTCAATCCTATCAGATATATATGTATAAGTCAAGCATTTTTGGGGAGTTTTAATGCTTAATTTATAAAAATCATTCAGATAGCGTATTAATATAATACCACAGAATTATAATTTCTAACCCAAAAGAATTAATTATAGAGAATATTGTTACAAAAGTTTATATAAGCAAGGTGTAATTAAAGTCTGCAATTTATTGCTATTGCGGTAATATAACCAGTTGACCAACAATTCTGTAAGTTGTATCCACCACAAAAACCATCAATGTCTAAAACTTCTCCGCATATATACAAACCATTTGAAAATCTTGACTGAAGGGTTTTTGAGTCTATTTCTTTTAGCAAGACTCCGCCGGCAGTTACAGTTTCACCATTTTTTCGAGTGTTTATTATCTTGATTTTAAAATTTCGTATAGTATTATTGACTAATACTTTAGTATTAGATTTTATCTCATGACCTTTTTGGGTTAAATCTATATTTTTTAAAATTTCATTTACAAAGGCTTTGGGTAAAAATTCAGAAACTATATTTTTTAGCTCTTTATGCGGATTTTTATCAAATAAGTTTTGCCAATCAATATCTTTGTTCAAAAAATCAATTGTAATTTCGTATGGTAAATCTTTTCTTGCATTTATTGATGATAAATCAAATATTGCTGGTCCTGTTATTCCGTTATCTGTGAATAAAATATCGCCTTCAATTTGAGTTTTTCCACTTTTTACAAGAACATTTTGCAAACTAATTCCTTGCAAAACTTTATAGTGAGGTTCTGTTACAAGCCCGACAAGTGATGGTTTTGGCTCAATAATTGTATGACCTAAGTCACTAAGCATTTTATAACTACTTTTTCCACCAATTGCGACAACTACAATATCAAAATAGTAGCTGGCTTGCGTACTTTTTACTTCAAAACCATGTTCTAATTTTTTTATGGAAACAATTTCTTCCTCTTTAAACTTGCAATGATGAAGTTTTGAAAGTATTGCGTTTCTTACGTCTTGAGCGCTATTCGAAATAGGGAAAATTCTTCCATTTTCTTGTGTATATGTTTTTATGCCTATTTTTTCAAAGAAATCAAGTGTTTCTTGAGTTCCAAAGCGTGAAAATAACGAATATAAAAACTTTTCGCCACGAGGGTAGTTTTTAGCCAACTCTTTAAAATTGAATTCAGCATGCGCAAGGTTACAACGCCCTCCACCTGTTGGCAAAAGTGTTTTAAGAGGTTTTGATTTATCAAAAAGTGTTATTTCAAAAGATTTGCTAAGATTGCAAGCCGTCATACAACCTGCAGGTCCGCTTCCTATTATCGCAACCTTCTGTCCCATTTTATACTCTAGTTCCGTACAAATAAACCATTTCAGGATTTTCTAATTCTTCATGCAATTGCATAATTGTTTTCTTTAATGTTGGATGAACAAAGTCTGGAGCTAGTTCTAGCATTGGAACAATTGTGAAAGCTCGTTGATGAAATAGTTTATGTGGAATAGTTAAATTTTCGTCATTTAGGATTTGGTCGTCATAAAAAATAATATCAATATCAAGAGTTCTGTCGCCGTAATGACCTTCAACTTCTCTGTTACGACCTAGTTGTGCTTCAATTTTATGGCAGGTTTCAAGTAATTCTTGTGGAGTTTTTGAAGTTTTAATTTCAATCATGGCATTTACAAACCAATTTTCAGTATTAACTCCCCAAGGTTCTGATTCATAGAATGCAGAAGTTCTAATCAAGTTAGTGTCATCAAGTCCGTCAAGAATTGATGTCGCTTGTTGAATATAGCCGACTCTATCGCCTTTATTTGAACCTAAACTTAAATATACTATAGCCATACCTTCATTTTTAAACGAAAATCTACTTTTGTCAATCGTTTTTTTATGTGATAAAATTAAGGCATGAAAAAGACAGTTATTGCATATTTGCACACCCATTGGGACAGAGAATGGTATAGAGAATACGAAGTATTCAGAATAAGACTTTTGAGAGTTTTTGACAATGTTTTGGATTTGCTTGAAGCTCAACAAATACCTTGTTTTTATTTTGATGGACAAACCTCAGCCCTTCAAGATTATCTTGAAATTCGTCCAGAAAAATTCAATTTAGTAAAAATTTTAATTAAAGAAAAACGCTTATTTATCGGACCTTTTTTTACATTAGTTGATGAATTTTTGACGGATAAAAATTCTTTTGAACATAACTTGAAAATGGGCTTAGATTATTCTCGTTCATTAGGTTGTACAGATTTTATTGGCTATCTTGCCGATACTTTTGGTCATTCAAAACATATTGCAAAAGTATTTAAAGAATTTGGAATAGACAAATGTGTGGTTTGGCGTGGTTGTAGCGGAGACATACCTTCTGAATTTAAGTTCTGCGGTATTGATACCGTAAATCTTATTCGTGGTTATTTTATGGACTTTTTCTCGGCTCAATTTGACATAGACAAAAAGGCTCAATATTTAAAAGATAATTTAGATAAAATTGCTGAAAAATCAAGTGATGTTTTGCTACTACCTATTGGTGCAGATCATTTAGGAGTAGAAAAAGATATAGTCCAACAAATTAAAGATGTTAATACATATTTAGATGACTATGAAATCAAGTTAGGTTCTCCTTTTGAGTATTTTGAACTTGTAAAAGATAATTTTAGCAAATTTGAATGGAATGACGAATTACGTGATAACTCAAAAACATTTATTTTATCTGGTTCATACTCATCAAGATTAGATGTAAAGCGTTTAAATACTGAATGTTGTTACAAATTACCTTTAGTTGATAAGTTACAAAAACAATTCAAATTTGGTTATGATAATTTGATTGCTTATGCGTACAAGTTATTGCTTCAAAATCAAGCGCATGACGGCATTTGTGGTTGTTCGCTAGATGATGTTCATGCTGAAAATATTATGCGTTACAAAAAAATCTTACAAATTTGTCAAACAATTATTGATGAATTTAGATTTAAGAATGAATTAAAAGCTATAAATTTAGGTGACAAGCCATTTACAGGTTATTTAGAATTTGAATCTTGCAAAGAATTAGATTACTGTCAAAAAATTTCTTCAAGAAAAGGTTTTGATAATAACATTCTTCAAGATACTCAAAAAATACCTGTAACAGAAGATTACAGAGATATCTATACTTATTTAGCTGAAGTAAAAAACTTAAAACCTTTAGAGCTAGTCTCAATTCCCAAAATGACGGCTGAAACTGATTTAGAGGTTACAGACAATTCAATTTCAAATTCAAAAATTTCATTAAAGGTAATTGGAAATAACATTTTGATTAATAATGATATTCAATTAGAATTTGTTGATTACATTGACAACGGTGATAGCTACAATGATGGTCCTGTTGCTGATGACGAAGGTATTACGGCAGATATTATTTCAACAAAAAAGCAAATGGACGGAAGTTTACGTTCCTCATTAAAAATTGAAACTTCATTCTTTGATGTGATTGTCTCTTTAGATAAACGCTCAGAACTTTTGAAATTCAATATAGAGTGGAATAATGATGAAATTAACCATTTAGTACAAGCAAAATTTATTTTAAATGACAAGATTACAAAAACGTATTCTGAAGATTTTAACGAATTAATTGAAAGAGCTTTTGATCCAGATTATGATATTCGTCAAAACTTACCTAAAAATCGAGGTATCGAGGCAAAATCAAACACAGCACCAATGCAAAGATTTGTTTGGGCAAATGATTTGGGAATTTTTACAAAAGGAATTACTCAATATGAGGTCTTTAAAGACATGCTTTCAATACCACTTTTAAGAGCTACAGGAGTAATCTCAAATCCTAAAAATTCTTCTCGCTCAACTCCAGCAGGTCCACCGCTAGAAACTCCAGCGCTACAACAACTTGGTAAAAATAAGGCTGAATTTGCGGTTTATTGTGGAGATGTTAATGGGTATGAAAGAAACTTAGATCAAGTTTATCCGCAAGTTGTAGCTTAAATAATAAAACTAAAAGACTAAAAACAGGTGCGGTTCGTTTCACGAACCGCACCTGTTTTTTTATGTTATTATTTCATTTCTCTTGCAACTTGTTCTCTTTGAAGTTCCAAAAGTTCAATTTCGTTGCTTAATTTAGAGCGTTGAATTTCTTTATCAAGAATTTGTGAAGTTAAGCCCCAATATTGTTTTTGTTCTTTTGTACCACCAGAACGCTTAATTTGTTTAACTGTATTTAAAGTATCTTGCTTTTCTGCAATCGTTGTTGTTTGTTCCGGAATTTGAGCAACCAAATCTTTTGTAGACTTTATTCCAAACATTTTTTTGAAGAAATTTTTAACCTTTTGTCCAAATGTTGGTTTTTCAGCGTTAGTTTTTTCTAAATTTGATTGCATCTTAGGAGTTACAACTTGAATTGTTTTAACTGTATAAGATTGCATATCTTCGCCAACAGGTTGAACTGTTGTTGTTTGCACTTCTTCTGCTATATACATTGGGCGTCTGAAGTCTTCCCATTTTTTCTTTAATTTTTCTTGAGGAGTCATTTCAACAGGTTTACCTAATCCTGCAAATTTGTCAGGTTTGTAATCTCTAGGTGGAATAATACCTTGTCTTGTAAATGAATCTTGAACTTTTTCCTCAATATTTTGTTTTTGACATGCACAATTTTCACCATCGCAACATCTAGCTTTCATTGCTGGTTGGGGTTGTACTGGTTGTGTTGCTGGATTAATTCCTAGCATAATAAAAATCCTTCCTTTGTAATTACATATAATGTAACACTTGTGAAGGATTTTTTTGCTATTTTATTTCGGAATTTTTACGATTGTTTACATTCCACTAAGCATTGCTTTGTCCATTTTGTTTTTGTAGAAATCTGTATTGATATTTAATCTTTTACCAATTTCCAATAACATATCAACAAATTCTCTATCGGTTTCATTTTTGATATCGGTAATATTATCAATATATTCGCCTACTTCATGGAATATTTTTGCAAAATAGATGTTTTGAGCCTCTTTGATTTCAACTTTTAAATCAAGTTTTTCAATGAAATCAAAAATTTCTAAAGTGGCTTCTGCTTGATGAATTTCAATGCTATTTGCTAATCTATTGATACTTTGCAACAATTTACGGCTAAAGAAATCGCTTGAAGGTCTTTTGTCAATTTCAATGCCAATGTTTTTAGCCTCAAGGTCAATGTCTGCTGCTTGTTGAATTACTTGAGGGTCAAGATAATTCTTTGAATCCTTGATTAATTTGTTGAATTGTTGAGCAAGTGTATAACCGGCAGCAAGTTTGAATTCATCAGGAATACTCAAGCCTAAACTTTGCATTTGATAAATTGAATCTTTACCTTCGTTGTACAATTCGTTGTAAGTTTGTGCAAACTTGTCCATTCGACCTTTCAGCATAATTTCCAAAATCTTACGGCGTTCTTCAATAAAGATGTCTTTCAAAGTAAAGTATTCTGAACCAAAGTATTCGTCAATTTCTCTAATAATTTCAGTAAGTGGGTTCAGCATAAATGTTCTTACAAGTTCTTTTTGTAAATTTACATATTCAGCTTCTGAGTCAAAATCTTTTATTGCGCAGTGGAAGTCTCCGCCTTGATATTGCATTAATACAAACATCAAGTCAGACTTTTTCAATGTTACTTTTGAAAGAACTTCAATATGTCCAACTACAAAGTTCATGTTACTTTTTTGCACTTTTTTATAAGATTTTCTTGTTATTTTGTAGCAGTAAACATCTTGTTCGTCGTCAAAGTCCTCGTATAAAGAACTTATCGCCCATAATGATGCAATTTGTTTTAAAGTAACAATAGAAGGTTTTACAAATCTTTCGTAAATATTTTTGCCGTTACCATATTCCTTAAAGTTACTTTGAGCGTTGCTTAAAATATCCAAGAACTTACTTTCTAAATCTTTGGTTGTATAATTTTCAGCTAATTGCATTGCCCTTGCTGCGTACTTCATAATTTGAGTTGTTTCAATACCTGAAATTTCAGAGAAGAACCAACCGCAACTTGTGTACATAAGCATTGCTTGACGTTGAATTTCCAATAATTCCATACCGCAAACTTTTTCTTCATCAGAAAGTTCAGGTAAGAAATATTCATCTTGAAAATGTTTGATGACACGTTCAGTTCTATCTAAAATTACGTCAATGTATTTGTTTCTAACTGTCCAAGGGTCTTCTTTAAAGTATTTTTCACCTTCTTTTTCAAATATAATAGAAAGTTCATCACGTAAATAATCTAATGCTTCACGTAAAGGTTTTCTCCATTTTTGGTTCCAACCTGGATGACCACCAGTTGAACATCCACAGTCTTCTTTCCAACGTCCAACACCGTGAAAACAACTCCAAGATGAGGCTTGCTTGATGTCAACTTCCCAATCGCTTCTGAAATTGTCTAAAAATTCACCGTAATTAGTTAAAACAAAGCCTTCGTCTTCAGCTCTAATTTTTAGAACATAAGCTAATGCCATGTCTCCAAATTTTGTGTGATGACCATAGCTTTCTCCATCAGTTGCAATGTTTATAAGTTGGTTAAAGTTTCTTGAGCTAGAAATCCCTTCTTTTAGACGTTTAATAAATTTGTTTCCGTCTTTTAATAATTCATCAAAAGCTACAGATTTTGAAATTGCACCGTCATAGAAGAATAAATCAATGTATTTTCCTGGAGCAGATTTTATGTAATATCTGTAAGAACGAGCAGGGTCAATGTTTCCCCAGCTTACATCTTGCCAATTAGAATCTGGAATTCGTTTAATTCTTTGAGCTTGGTATGGTGAAAGTATGGTAAATTTAATACCATTTTCAACTAAAACTCTTAACGTATCATCATCAACTGCAGTTTCAGCAAGCCACATACCTTCTGGTTGTCTGCCAAAACGGTAAACGAAATCTCTTATACCCCACTTTACTTGAGTAATTTTATCGTGCTCATTTGCAAGTGGCATAATCATGTGGTTGTAAACTTGTGCTATTGCGTTTCCATGACCATCGTGTTCGAGTACACTTTTTATATCTGCTTTGATAATTCTGTCGTAAGCGTAAGGAGCATATTCTTCCATCCATGATAAAAGAGTTGGACCAAAGTTAAAACTCATGCGTTCATAGTTGTTTACGATATCTAAAATTCTATTTCTGTTATCAACAATTTTTGAAGCCGAATTTGGATTATAACATTCGTTGTTAACTCTTTCATTCCAATCATGGCAAGGACTTGCACTATCTTGCAATTCAATTGCTTCTAACCACGGATTTTCTCGAGGTGGTTGATAAAAGTGACCATGTATAGTTAAAAAATTCTTATTACTCATAATAAAATTACTCCATATTTACAGAGTAATTTTATCATATCTATATTTTTGCGTATTCCTACAAATAACCTATTTAGTAGTTGTTGCCTTTTTATCTTTAGCTTTAGATTGAATTACTTTAAAATCTTCAACTTCTAACCAAACATCACCTAGAGCGTTAGAAAATACTAATCCTGAATATTCAATAATATCGCCTGTTTCTAGGTCAATATTTTTTTCTGCAACTTCACGTTTTAAGAAGTTTTTTAACTCAGATAAAGGAATAACATTTGCTGTGTTATCTCTGCAAATCAAGAAAGTTATATATTTTTGAGAACTTCTCATTGCGGGTTTGTAATCTAAACCTAAGCTAGAAAATTTATCAAATTTTGCTTGAATTTTTATTCTTTTATTCAAAAAAGCATTCGGGTGAGCAACCAAATCTAGAGGTTTTACTGGTACATAAGTGTAATTTTGTACAGGAGTTGTAACAACTGGTTTTCCTGGTTTTGCAGGTAACGTTGTTGTTGCGCCCTTTTTTATTGGTGCCGGTGCAGTTTTTGCAGGTTGTTTTGCTGGTGCATTTGCAGCCATTAATTGAGCTGAACTAACTCCACCGATAAAAATCATAAGTATTGCTGAAACAATTAATATATTAAATTTTTTCATGAATAGTCCTTTCTTTTTCTTCATTGTAGCACAATAAATAAAAATTGTTATTACCCATACATCTTTAATTGAAAAATATCTTTAATATTCTATTAGCACGAAGAAATAATTATAACTTGTAAAATGAACAATTTTTTTTAGGAATATTTATATAACTTTTTAATATTTTGTTATAAAAATTAATGGGGCATGGTTTTTTTTTCAAAAAGTGTGATAATATATTGATATATGATTATGCTGAAGTATTGTACTAAGATAAAAATTATATTTTAGCATGAGGGGAAATACAACTATTACATAGAAAATTGGGAAAATGATTAGCGGATTTAGTAACGAAAGAGTTAATTATAGAACAAGGTATTTGCAATTTCCGTCAACTTTGACAGAAAGCGTACCTTCAATAAGCAAACCGACAGTGCATGTTATTAAAATTAGATTTAATAACATATTTAAAAATGATAAAATTTTATTTGCTGTAATCTCTGTAGCCTTGAGTATTTGCTCGCTAGCAGTAGGTTATGGCTTGTATTCTATGTATAACAATATTGTATCAAATGAAGAAGTGATTGAAGCTCAAAATACAGTAGCAATGGACGAATTGAATGCAATTAGCGCTGATGATGCCGGAATTTCTGTGATGAACAAATCAGGTTTTGCCGGTGGTTCAGCAGGTTCTGCGCAAGGTGGTAATTATTTGGCATTCAACAATGGTGGTGGAATTGATCCAAACACAATGTTACTTGCAAGTGGAGATACTAAAGCAACAGGAAAAGAAGCTCTAACATCAAAAAAAGCTGTTGTTGATGTAGAAGAAAAAGTTGTATTAAACCCATTTTTACCAGCAAACGAAGCAATAGTTAAAAAAGTAGTGAGGGTAAAACCAAATCCAAATTATATTTTACCTCCTACAACACTTAACTCATCACCAGATGCAAATACTTTGTTACACACATCTGTTTCAGGGATTATGTATGATTCATATAGTCCTTCAGCAATCATTAAGATTTCTGGTACAGACTACTTTGTTAAAAAAGGTGATGTAATTCAAGGATTTAAAATTATTGCTATTAATCAAAAATCTGTTGTTATTAAAAAAGGAAACAATATTTATGATGCAAAAATTGGTATAATATTAGCAACGATAAAACCAAATACAACCGGAACCGCTAATATTAACAAAAAATTTGGTGGTTCTCCATCAACTAGAAACGTAAGTTACAGAAGATAATAAATATACAAAAACATAATCGGGAGTAAGGAATGATAAAATTTAACTATAAACTTTGTGGAATATGCATAGTTTTAGCAATAATCGCAATAATGACAAAATCATTTGCTTTTGCAGCGAATGATTTTCTGGCGTATGTAAATCCATCAAATGTGAAACCTGTATTGAGAAATAATACAGCGTCTTCTCAGATGAGTTTATATGGTGATACAAGGATTACAAAATCAAACGCAAAGATTACATTGAGTTTGAAAAATTCAGATGTACAACCTGTTTTGAGAATGTTTGCGGATAAAGCCGGTTTAAACATTGTATTCCACGAATCAGCAAAAGGTAATGTTACTCTTGATTTAGTTAATGTTCCACTAAACGATGCTTTTAGAATGGTATTACAAATTACGAACTTAACATACTATCTAGACGGCAGAACATTAGTTGTTTCATCATCAGACTTTGCTCGTTCAACAGGTTGGTCTAAACAATCAATGACAACAATTCCTGTTAACTACGTTGACGCTGCAATGATTGCAAACTTTTTAAATCAAAATATTTTCTCTAAAAATACTCCAGGATTATCAAATTGGGATGTTGTTGTAACTAACGCAGTTGCAAATGAATTGTTGGTATTTGGTACTGCAAACGATGTTGCAATGGCTAAGAAAATTGTTGCAAAATTTGACGTTCCTCCTATAAATACAACATATACTTTAAAACATACAACTCCAGCAGAAATGGCGACTTTGGTATGTAATATGTTGAGAATGATTAATGGCGAGACTGATATTCAATCTGATGCTCAATCTTGGGGTGAAGCTGCTAAGAAAGGCGGACAACAAGGTCAAGGAGGAGCACAAGCTCAACGAGGTGGTGCAACAGGCTTTGCTGCAAATATTCCTTCTCAACGTAAGTTATTTAGTTTTGATAAATTCCGTAGCAAAGGTGGTGTAGTAACAGGTTTTGCGTCATCAGGTGGTGGGTCATCTAGTGGGGGCTCATCAGGAGGTTCTTCAGGAAGTTCTTCAGGTGGCTCAGCTTTAAGTTTAGGTACAAATATAGTTGCATGTTCTGTAGATAAAGATGGTGTAACAAGTGGTATTGAAGATTCATCTGATTCATCAAGTAGTAACAGTAGTAGTTCTAGTGGCTCTAGCAGTTCTAGCTCTCAAAATTCTAGTTCAACAAATGCTAGTGATAGTATTAGAATGAAATCATTTGGTGACTTAAAAATGATTGTAAGTTATTTCCCACAAAGAGGTACTATTCAAATAACAGGTGGTTCAAAATCGCAATTAAAATTAATTAGTGATTTCATAAAAGAACAAGATGTTAAAATTCCTCAAGCATACTTAGATATTTCAGTTCTTGAATTATCAGAAGACGGAACAAGAACATTCTCTAATAGTTGGGCTATAGGTTCTCCAAACTTTGTAGCAACTTTCTCAGGTCCAGACGGTGCTACTGACACTGACCCGATTATCTTTGGTCCACAAAATAACCTTTATAAAGCAACATATCCTTCAATTAACGTTATGTGGTATATCAACTACGTGGTATTGAATAAAAAAGGTCGTGTAGTTGCAAATCCAAAAATTATGTTAACAAGTGGTCAACAATCTGTAATTGACTTAACAGAGGATTATGTAGAAAAAGTAACCGCTGAAATTATTACATCTTCAAGTGGTTCAGCATCTGGTGTACAAAGAACGTATGATATTGGTAGCGACATGGGCTTGAAATTTACAATTGTGCCATTTATTAGCCCTGACGGATATGTATCGTTGAACATTGATGCATCTTACAAAACATTGAAAGATCAACAAAAAGCTCAATTGGTTCAAGATGGTGTAACCGCAGAAGAACTTGTTGCAACATTATTGAACAACCGTTCAATCAACTTAAAGAATGTTAGAATCAAAGATGGTGAAACTCTAGTTATTGGCGGTTTGATGAAGGAAAATGAATCTAAGAACGTTGGTAAAATACCATTCTTAGGTGATATACCTTTGATAGGTGTAGTATTTAGAAGTACATCAACACAAAAACAAAAATCAGAAATGCTTATTATGTTAACTCCAAAAATCTTGAAAGATGCGGAAGATGTTGGAGTTGACTATAATAACGACAACGATTTATAGACATAAAACAAAAATATGAACGAACAATTAGTAAAACTAAAGACAAGCATTAATAATGATGTTATTTCGAAGTTCGATTTACAAGTTTTAGAAGATTTGAGATTTGTACCTATCGATATTCAAAATAACACATTATTTGCTGTAATTAGTGCTGATTCAATAAAAGAAAAAGTATCAAAATTGGTAATGGATACTTTTCATTGTAATACTAAGTATTACCAAGTTTCACAACATGAATTCAATGATTTTCTAGTTGCATTAGTTCAAGATATGGTTCCAACCGCACAGGCATCACCTCAAAATGCATCAATGCCTAAAAAGAAAATCGGTGAAATATTAATTGAATCAGGAGCTATCACTGATGTTCAATTGATTGAAGCCTTGGCTGAAAGTAAGAAAATGGCTATGCCATTAGGATCAACTTTATATTCATTGGGCTTTATCACATTAGAGCAATTAAAAACTGCGTTACACAAACAACAAGGTTATGATGTTGTTACGACAGAAATGATGAGAAGTCAAAGTAAGTATATTACTTTGTTACCTGAAGATTTTATTAAAGCTAATAAGGTTATCCCACTTTCATCTGACGGCAAAACAATTAGTGTAGGTATGGTTGACCCAAGTGACACAAACGTTTTAAAAGATATCGTTTACTTGACTGGTCAAACACCAAAAGCATATTTGATGACTCATGTTGAGTTTAACAATGCAATAAATAAATTCTTCTCAACTGCAAAACAAGAAACTCGTAAAATCATGAAAAAACTTGAGCAAGATGCTCAAGCTATGGACATGGAAGATTCAATTTGGGATCAAATTGAAAAAGAATTGCAAGATTCTTCTGGTTCTGTTGCGCAGTTGGTAAACAAAATTATTTCTGACGCAATTGATTCTCACGCATCAGATATTCACATTGAACCAAGACTTTCAAACCATGTTGTAAGATATCGTATTGATGGTATTTTAAGAGAAGTAATTGAAATTCCAGCAAAAGTTGAAATGGCTGTAATTACTCGTTTTAAAGTTTTGGCAAGAATGAATATTGCTGAGCACAGACGTCCTCAAGATGGTAGTTTTACTATTAAGATTAAAGGTAAGACTTTCGACTTCCGTATTAACTCTTTGCCTGTAAGTGGTAAAGAAAAGATTGTAATTCGTGTACTTGCGCCTCCAGTAAGTTTTGATTCAACAAGAAAAGATTTGGAAATTGAAGGTGCTACTGAACGAGACTTAGATATTATCAATAAAATGATTGCATCTCCAAACGGTATTATTTTAACATCAGGTCCAACAGGTTCAGGTAAAACAACAACTCTGTTCTCTTTGTTGAAGGTGTTAAATACCGAAGATGTTAATATTACAACAATTGAAGATCCGGTCGAAATTAAGTTAGAGGGGGTAAACCAATCTCAAGTAAATACAAAAGCTGGTATTACATTTGCGTTTTGTATGAGAGCTATCTTAAGACAAGACCCTGATATTATTCTTGTAGGTGAAATTCGTGACTATGAAACACTAGAAGTAGCGATTTCTGCTGCTTTAACCGGTCACTTAGTACTAAGTACTGTTCACACAAACTCTGCATCAGCAACGGTTACTCGTTTGATTGAAATGGGTGCAAAGGACTACTTGATATCTTCAACTTTAACAGGTGTAATCGCTCAACGTCTTGTAAGAAAGTTGTGTAAATGTAAGCAAGAGTACTATCCAACACATGATGAGGCTGCTCAAATCTTAATGGACGAAGATGATATTCAAAAATTAATGAAGACAAAACTTTATAAACCAACAGGTTGCCAAGAATGTAATATGACAGGTTATAAAGGTCGTTTAGGCGTATTTGAAATTTTGCCTATTACAAAAGAAATTAAGAAATTAATTTCACAAGGTGCACACGATATTGAAATTGAAGATGCGGCAGTGGCTTGTGGTATGAAAACTTTGAACCAAGCCTGCTTTGGTCACATTTTGAATGGGGAAACTACTATTGACGAATTCGTTCGTGTATTAGGTCTTGCAAGTGAATAGGGAGTTGAGTAATGCCAGTATACAATTATGTTGCATTAAAAAATAATAAAGATGTTGTAAGAGGTAAGGTTGAAGCGGAAAATCACAAGGAAGCACGTTCAATCATTCGTAAGATGTCTTTGCTTCCAACTCAAATTTCTGAGGACGTAAAAGCAAGCAGTGGAACTATTATTGCTAAAAAACTCCAAAAAATGTCTTTGCAAGATAAGATTGATTTTACATCAACGTTTCAAATATTGGTTCAATCTGGTATTCCTGTAATTGAAGCCTTGATGTTTTTGGAAAATGATGCGGCTAAAGCAAAATTAAGAAATATCGCAAAAGAATTAAGACGACAAATTATTGCCGGTTCTACATTTGCAGATACAATTGCTAAATATCCTAAAATTTTTGGACAAATTTATATCGGTCTTGTTAGAGCGGGTGAAGATTCAGGGGAATTGGAAAAAACTCTAGAACGTTTGTTGGAACTTCAAAAAAAGGAAGCAGCAATTAAAGGTAAAGTAATTGGAACTTTGATGTATCCCGCTTTTGTAATCGTTTTGGCGATTGTTATTGTAACAATCATGTTGGTATTTGTATTCCCAGCATTCAAAGATATGTTTGATAACTTAGGTAAAGAATTACCTCCAATTACGGCTTTCTTGATGAATATTGGTTTAACATTAAGAACTTATTGGATTTTAATTCCTGTAATTTTCGTCTCTTTGGCGGCATCAGTTTATACGGCATTTGCTTGGCAAACTTCAAAGAGATTGATTGATAAATATGTACTGAGAATACCTTTGCTTTCTGCATTAATTGAGTACTCTAATTTTTCAAACTTCGTAGCGGTAATGCAGGTAGCATACGAAGCTGGTATTCCGATTATTGACTGTTTGTATTTATCAAATATTACATTAACAAATTATACATTGCAAACAAAACTTAATGAGGCAACAACAAAGGTACAACAAGGTCAACATTTGTCTTTGGCTTTGAGGTCAGTTGGTGTAATGCCAAAAATGATTCTGTTTATGATTGCAACAGGTGAACAATCAGGGCGTTTGGGGGATATGTTGTTCCAAGCGACAGTATTTATTGATAAAAAATTAGATGCAATTATTGATACATTAACAAAAATGATTGAACCGTTAATGTTGATTGTTATCGGTGGTATCGTACTTGTATTAGCATTAGCTTTATACTTGCCACTATTCAGTTCTTACTCAGCATAAAAATAAAGGATAAAAAATGGTAGATAGCGAAGAATTTAGTATGAATAAATCAAAAGCAGTTTCAATGACTGAAGATTTTACTTCTGGTGTTTGGTCAGAAAAAGTTTTAGTCATAACTCAAGATTATGAAATTAGAGGTTATGTTTTTATGCCTAAAACAGGTAAGAAAAACAGAGTGCTTTCTGATATCTTAAATGGTGTTAAACGTTTCGTTGCAATTAAAGATTGCGAAATAAAACATAGATTAATTCCAGAAAGAAGAACCGAGTATCATAGCTTCTTACAATTAAACTTAAGCTCTATAATCTTGTTGCGTCCGGTGGCTGATGAAAACTAAGAAAACGTATGTAGTTACAGGGGCAACTTCTGGAATTGGCTATGAAGCGGTAAAAGAATTTTCGGTAGAGAATGTTGTTTTTGCAGGATATCGAAATCCTAATTTGTTAGAAAAATTGACAAGTTTGGGTAATAATGTCGTTCCATTTTTTATTGACATGAATGATGACAATTCAATAATTGAAGCTGGAAAATTTATTGCAAGTAAAACTCAACATGTTGATACTTTGTTTAATATTGCTGGTTGCGTAGTTGCTGGTGCAATGGAGACTTTAGATGTAAGCAAATTGCGTATGCAGTTCAATGTTAATACTTTTTCGCATATTGAATTTACACAACAACTGTTGAAAGCTAATTTGTTAGAAAATAGTCGAATTATCAACATAAGCTCAATGGCAAGTTTTGCGGTATTTCCTTATGTTGCTCCTTATTGCGCCTCAAAAAGAGCCTTAGATATTTTATTTAATATAATGCAAGTTGAATATGGCGATAAAATTAAAGTTATTTCAGTTAAACCTGGAGTAATTGCAACTCCATTATGGGACAAATCTGTAGAAGGTAATCAAGATACGCTTTTAAACGATAACAAATATGAAAAAGCCTATAATTATTTAAAAGATAATGCTCATTCAAATGGGAAAAATGGTTTGAATGTGAAAGAGGTTATAAAAGTATTAAAAAAAGCTGATAGAGCTAAATGTCCCAAAAACTCATATTTAGTTGGTAAAGACGCTTTTGTAGCTTCTGTTTTTTCAAAATTACCACAAGCTCTAATAAATAAGGTTTTGCAGATTGGGATTAAATTAAAAATCTATAACAGCTAGAATAGTGGAACAGGTATTAGATATTTGTAGAATTGGTATTCATCAAAAATTTTAGGTAAACCTTCCCAGTAACGGTAAATTAAGAGTCCTTGTCTTTCAAGTTGATAACCAACACTTTCGTCTTGTGTGAAATATGGATATACAAATGGAATTTCGCCTTCTTCTAATTTAAAGCCAAGTTCATTTTTTGCACCAAATTGTTGAGCGTATTGGTTAAAATTATTTAGTCTCCATGCTTTTTCTTGTTCAAAGTTTACTAAACTCATAATTTTTTCGGTTGTTTTGGACATATACATTAACGGCTGTTCATCAAGTCTAAGCTCATTTTTGACTATTTTTTCGTAATTCATATTTTCGTCAACTTCGTAATCGGGTGCTGTTTTAAACGGAAAATCTAAAACCTTTTCTGTATAAAGGTAAGCCCCGTCATTAACTCCATAATGAGGTTGAAAGAACTTTCTAAGTGATGAAAATGATGCCAATCCCATAGGCTCGGCAAAAAAAGCATGAGCATTATCAATAATTAAATTTGTGTATTTTTTTGCCAAAATTTTAATATTTTTATTGCAAATTCCAAAATAATTTGGGTATAAAATAAAATCGTCAAATTTAAACTTGCAGACAGGCATGAAATGTTCGTCTATGTGGTAGTATTCAACCTTACAAAAATCTTTTTTTAGAATGTTTTTGATGCTTGGGCAAATGTAATATGGAACGTGAATTACAGGTATTTTGTAAGCTCTAATCAGATACCTTAAACAATTTCTTGCAGTATTTAATTTTACAAGCTGTTTTGACAATTATCTGTCCTCTAATTTAATAATGGCGCTATGTCTGTTTGTTGTTCCGCCTTCTTTTCTATATGAATAGAATAAATCATTGTTGCAAGAAGTGCAATATGGGCATACATCAATATATTTAACGCCTAGTTCTTCAAGTTGTCGTTTATTAATTTCTTTTAAATTTACGTAAATTTTTCCATCTCTGATTTCGTAAAGCCCCTTGTTGTTTTTTACTGAAACCATACTCATATTGAATACATCTTCTTTTACTTCATAACAGCAAACTGAAATGGCAGGACCTATTGCTACACGTACATCTCTGATGTCAGTATTAAAATCGTCCATCATTTTCAAAATAGTTTTTGTACCAATTCTTCCAACTGTACCTTTCCAGCCAGCATGGATTGCCGCACCTATGTTTTGCTTTTTATCATAAGCAATTAGTGGTGTGCAATCTGCAAAATTTAAAAATACGGCTTGTTCATGGTTAGTTAGAATAAGTGCATCTGCTTCTGGATAATATGTTTTGCCTAGTTCAGCTACTGCAACAGTGTCAGTGTGGCGTTGTTCGGGATAGATAAAGTTTTCTTGTGTAATACCTAATTCTTCGCAAAACATTTTTCTATTTTCTTCAATAATATTTTGCATTTCAGGTTCTTTTGACTTGATAGGACACTCTCTTGTTGTAAAATAGTGAGTCAAGCCCTCTAAAATGTCTGTTTTCATTATAGTTTTGCCATGTAACTTATCTAGATAGAACATAAATATCCTCTCAATACTTCAATTGAACGCTTTGATAATAATTCGTTTTTAAGTTTTTTGTTTTTTCTTTCCTTTTTAGGTAATTCAATTGGTGAAACAACTGCCCAATTAGAATTCATTGGCTGAAAATGTTTTAATTCACTTGATGAAATATAGTTACAAAGTGCGCCTAGCATAGTCTCTTGAGGTAACTCTATTAACTCTTTGCCTTCAAGTTGTCTTGCGATATTCAAACCTGCAAGTAAGCCTGTTGCAATGGATTCGGTATAGCCTTCAACACCAGTAATTTGACCTGCGAAGAACAAATTTTCACGCTTGCGAGTGTTAAGTGTTGCATTCAAAACTTGTGGACTATTTATGAAGGTGTTTCTGTGCATAACGCCATAACGTACAATATTAGCGTTTTCTAAGCCAGGAATAGAATGAATTAATTCTTTTTGCGCACCCCATTTTAAGTTTGTTTGAAAACCTACTAAATTGAATAAACTTTTTGCTGCATTGTCTTGCCTTAATTGAACTACCGCCCAATTTTCAACTCCAGTACGTTTGTCAATTAAGCCAACAGGTTTCATCGGTCCAAAACGCAATGTATCAACCCCTCTTGAGGCTAAAACTTCAACTGGTAAACAGCTTTCAAAAAATTTTGCATCCTTCTCAAATTCTTTTAATTCAATGCGCTCAGCATTTGTAAGTATCTCATAGAACCTTGTGTATTGCTCTTTGTCCATTGGACAATTAATGTATGAGGCTTCCCCCTTGTCGTAACGGCTTGCCCAGAAGGCTATATCAAAGTCTATGCTGTCTTTTTCGACAATTGGTGCAATTGCGTCGAAAAAATGCAAGTGTTCTGATTTTGTGAACTCTTGAATTTTATTTGCTAAATCGTCACTTGTTAATGGTCCAGAAGCAATTATAACTGGCTTATCGGAAGGTATTTCTTTTAATTCTTCTCTGATAAATTCAATATTTTCGTTATTCTCGATTAATTCTGTAACTTTTTTACTAAAACCTACACGGTCGATTGCTAGAGCGTTTCCCGCAGGAACTCTACATTCATAGGCGATTTTTATCAATTCTCCGCCTAATTCTTGCATTTCAGCTTTTAAAAGACCGCTTGCATTCGTGATATCAGCTGAACCTAGCGAATTTGAGCAAACAAATTCTGCACAATTTTCTGTAACGTGTGCGCCTGTTGTTTTTTTGGGACGCATTTCATATAGTTTTACTTTGATGTTTCTCTTTGCTAGTTGTAATGCGGCTTCAGAGCCTGCAAGTCCAGCACCAATAATTATAACTTCCATAAAATAAGTATAAAATAAAAATATTTGTTGTACAATGGATATAGCGAATTATAAACGTGAGAGTAAATATGAACGAAAAGAAAAACATTTTAGTTGTATTTGGAACAAGACCAGAGGTTATAAAGCTTGCTCCTGTTATCATTGAGCTTAGAAAACATTCTGAATATAATGTTATAGTATGTAATACCGAGCAACAAAAGGAATTATCTAACCAAACGCTTGAATATTTCGGGCTAAAGGCTGATATAAACCTTGATTGTATGCGTCCTAACCAACCTTTGGCGGAAATTCAATCAAGAATTTTGTTGAATTTAGATAAAGTATTTAATGAGCAAACTATTGATGCGACTATTGTTCAAGGTGATACAATGACTGTATTGACTGGTGCGCTTGTAAGTTTCTATCACAAAGTCCCAGTTTTTCACGTTGAAGCAGGTTTGCGCTCGTATGATATCTACGAACCCTTCCCAGAAGAGGTTATGCGCCAAATGACATCACGTGTGACTCAACTTCATTTTGCTCCAACCGAAAAAAATAAACAGGCTCTATTACGTGAAGGTATTGATGAAAATAAGATATCAGTTACTGGAAATACAGTTGTAGACGCATTATTCTGCCTATCTGATGGCGTAATTGCCCGTTCTGAGAGCTTTTTTGAAGATAAGAACATTACAATAAACGACAAATTGGTGCTTATAACTGCACATAGACGAGAAAATCATGGCGAAAGGCTTGATAGGATTATAAAAGCGATATATGATTTGGCTATAAAGTACACAGACCATACGTTTGTGATACCTGTTCATCCAAATCCAAATGTAAAAGATAAAATTCACGAAAAACTTGGTAAATTAAGCAACATACACCTATTGACACCGCTTGATTACCCTTATCTAGTGTATTTGCAACGTAATGCAAAGTTGATATTGACTGATAGTGGTGGTATACAAGAAGAAGCGCCTACTTTTGGTTGTCCAACTTTAGTAATGAGATATGAGACAGAGCGCCAAGAAGGCATAGAAGCTGGCGTTTCGACTTTGGTCGGCGCAGATTACGCTCGTATACTGTCACTTAGCGAAAATATTCTGTCAAAAGAAAAATCTCAAACTCGATTGACAGCTCAAAATCCTTACGGTGACGGACATTCAGCTGAGAAGATTGAAAAACTAATACGTGAATTTTTTAAAATGTAGGTGATAAGCGTACGTAAAAATACGTACGCTTTTTTACGGACAAATTTAGAACTTTTGTATTTTTAATAAATTTTCGCTATATTTTATAAAGTTTCAAAAAAATAAGGTTCAAATTTTTAAAATCTGAACCTTATTTTTTATTTTTAATTTTTACCAAATTACTTGTACAAAGGTGCAAGTTTTTTTGCTTGTTGTGGAATTACGCCTTCTTCGATTGGAAGATATACTCTGTAATCAATATCAGGGAAACAGTTGTCGATATCTTCGATTTCGTGAAGTTTAGCTTCGTCAATGTTGCCTGAATCAATCATATCAGCGATTGTTTCAAATCTGTCAACGTGTTCTCTAAATCTATCAGTTGCGTAATCTTTAGCTTGCCATGTTGTGATTAAGAAAGGCCAGTCTGAAGATTGAAGTAACAAGTTTTCTCTTGATAATTGAGCTAAAGCTCTTAGCAATAATTTATCAGATGGTTTTTCTTCATATCTTGAAGCTATTTCTGTGATACGTTTTTCGCAAGAGTGGATAATTGGCCACATCCATTCAGTTAAGTGATTCATCCATACGTAGAAGTGTCCGCCAGCACCCCAAGAGCTTTCTGGAATTTGAATAGCTTCTTTTGGTGGGTGAGCTTCTAGGTATTCACCTGCTGTCATCATTTCGATATCATCTTTTAAGTATGTGTTGATTTTCTTAACAACTTGTTTAATAAATTCAACACCTTCAAACCACCAGTGGCCGAATAATTCTGTATCAAAAGATACCATTACTAAGCCTTCTTTACCATTATGAGATTTTTTGTAATCGTTTAACAAGTGGTAAAGCATTGTTGTATAGTGATCTGAATTTTCGTTAATTTTATTGAATGCTAATACAGGGTCGTAAAGCATTTTGTCGCCTAAATCGGTTGTTGAAGAAGTAATTCTCCAATAGTGCATGCCTGATTTGTCGTCTTTTTTGTGAAATTCTCTGTAAACGCCGTCTCCAGGATATCCGTCTGCTGCTGACCAAACTTGGTAACCAGCTCTATCGTTTCTACCCATAACAGCAACTTGCGCATCTGGTAACCAATAAGCTGAATATGTATCATATCCTGTTGCTTCACGTTCTGGAAGTGGAATGTATTCAATATTACCATACATTCCGATTACACGTCTGTTACCGATTGAATTACCACCTTCAATTACGTGTGATTCAGTAAAGAAGTATTGAATATCATTGTTTTGAAGAGTAACTTCAATAGCTGGTCTCCATTTCTTTTGACCGTCTTTACCAATGTATTGATAACCTTGTCTGTAAGCACATTCTGGTAACCAAGCACCTTTAGCTTTTTTACCAAATAAGCGTTTTGTTGTATCAGAACCAACTTTAAATTGAGCATTTAAGTTGTTGTCAGTAGCAAGAAGTGGTGAGAAACCGTGAGTTGCACCTGATGTTGTAATTTCAATACAGCCCAAATCTTGGTATTTTTTGAAGGCTGCGATTAAATCTTTGTTATAACGGTTTACAAAGTGGTCTTTAATTTTTGATAAGTGGTTGAATGAAAAATTAGCTAAGTAGCTTAAGTGTTCAGAGTGTTCAACCTTTGGATCTGGATATCTTTCAATATCTTCAGCTGCTGATTTAATTCTAGTATCCATGTACTTAACAAAACCTTCTTGTAAATGTTTATCGTTAAGTTGTTCAGCCAAAATTGGTGTAATGCCAACTGTAAGTTTAGCTTTGATGCCATCTTCTTCGTACAATTCTGAGATTGCATCAAGAAGTGGAACGTAAGTTTCAGCCATACATTCGTATAAATTTTCTTCACCGAATGGCCACATACCAGCTTTGCGGTAGTATGGCAAATGGCTATGTAACATAAAAACAAATTGTCCTACTGACATAATAAAATGCCTCCATTTTTCTTCGTGTTTATATTAGGGTAAATTGTGTCTGAACAATTCTCTCCTTTGCTACTTTTTTTATACCATGAAACAAAAAAAAAAGATACTTTTTTTCTTAAAGATTGTATCGTAATGTTACAAAAATAGCCGAAATGACCTATATACCGAACGGTATAAACTTTACAATTTCTTGACATTTGTAAAAGTTTATTTTAATATTTTTTTGCTCACATCCTCAGAGTAGCAATGAGGCTTAAAAAGGAAGTCATTAACCTTTTTAAATCTCACAAAAAGAAAGAAGGACAAAAATGGCTAATATTAAATCTGCTAAAAAAAGAGTTTTAGTTGCTGAAAGAAATCACGCTAAAAACGTGGCTTTCAAAACATCAATCAAAACAATTTTGAAAAAAGTTGTAGAATTAGCTAAAGCAAAAGATGAAGAAAATTTGAAAGTTGCTTTATCAAAAGCATACCAATTATGTGATAAAGCTGTTTCAAAAGGTATTTTACACAAAAATACAGCTTCAAGAAAAAAATCTAGATTAACTATCGCTGTTAACAAATTAATGGCTCAATAGTTTTTAAGATTTAGAAATCTTTTAAGGGCGC
>SAMEA104315421__coassemble_573_pt1 | contig 52574 bp, 45 predicted proteins | sample SAMEA104315421__metabat2_low_PE_020 | metagenome-assembled genome bin SAMEA104315421 (sample SAMEA104315421) | gut metagenome | biome: Monkey gut; feature: monkey-associated habitat; material: faeces | place: China | collected 2013
CGCCCGCCAAATATAATTATATATTAAACTTCTTGTGGAACAAGTACTTTGTATCCGTGTTCTCTTAAAGTTTTTTCTTTCTTAGCTAATTCTAAATCAGAATCAACCATTTCATTAACTAGTGCTTGTAAGTCATAAGTTGGTTTCCAACCTAATTCAGTTCTAGCTTTTGTGCTGTCACCAAGAAGTAAATCTACTTCAGCAGGACGGAAGTAACGAGGGTCAACTTCAATTAATGTTTTGCCTGTTGCTTTGTCGATACCTTTTTCATCAACGCCTGTGCCTACAAATTCTAATTCAATACCTAGTCTTTCAAATGCCATACGGCAGAAATCTCTGATTGAAGTAGTTACACCAGTTGCTAAAACGTAGTTGTCTGGGTGGTCTTGTTGTAAGATTCTCCACATACCTTCTACGTAATCTTTAGCGTGTCCCCAGTCACGTTTAGAATCTAGGTTACCTAAGTATAATTTATCTTGTAAACCAACTTTAATCTTAGTTGCAGCCATTGTAATCTTACGAGTTACGAATGTTTCACCACGTCTTGGAGATTCGTGGTTGAACAAGATACCATTTGATGCGAACAATCCAAATGATTCACGGTAGTTTACACAAATCCAATAAGCATAAAGTTTTGCTACTGCATAAGGTGAACGTGGATAAAATGGTGTTGTTTCTTTTTGAATAGGTTCTTGAATTAAACCATATAATTCAGAAGTTGATGCTTGGTAGAATTTAGTTTTGTTTTCCAAGTGGTTCATTCTGATAGCTTCTAATAGTCTTAATGTACCTAGAGCATCACAATCTGCTGTGTATTCAGGGCAATCCCAAGAAACTTTAACGTGAGATTGTGCTGCTAAGTTGTAGATTTCATCTGGTTCAATGTCGTGAACAAGTCTTGTTAAATTTGAAGAGTCAGACAAATCACCGTAGTGTAAAATAAATTTTGAATCTTTATTGTGAATATCTTGGTATAAGTGGTCAATACGAGAAGTATTAAAAGATGAAGAACGTCTTTTGATACCGTGAACTTCGTAACCTTTTTCTAATAAAAGTTCTGCTAAATAAGAACCGTCTTGACCTGTAATACCTGTAATTAATGCCTTTTTCATTGCTACTCCTTAATTTATATGTTTATAAATATGATAACACAAAAATTCTTGTATAAAACAACCTTTTTTTATAAATTGTTTATATTTTTAATATTCGTGATATCATGAATTTGTTCTATGCAAGAAAGGTTTAAATTATGACAGAAATTGAATCCGAAGTTTTAATGGATAAATCAGATGATAGAAATCCTGCAAAAATAAAATATCCTGTTTATCAACCATCATTAACAGGTAATGAAAAAAAATATGTAGATGAATGTCTAGATTCTACTTGGATTTCTTCTAAAGGAAAATTTATCGGTAAATTTGAAGATGATTTTGCAAAATTTATCGGTGTTGATTACGCTACAAGCGTTTGCAATGGTACTGTTGCGGTTCATTTGGCATTAGTTGCTTTAGGAATTGGTGCAGGTGACGAAGTTATAGTTCCTACATTTACGTATATTGCGTCTGCAAACCCAGTTTTGGTAGTAAATGCAAAACCTGTATTTGTAGATAGCTTGCCTGACACATGGCAGATGAACCCTAAAGATATTGAAGCTAAAATTACAGATAAAACAAAGGCTATTGTAGTAGTCCACTTGTACGGACACCCTTGTGATATGGACGCAATTATGGCAATCGCTAAAAAACACAATTTGTATGTAATTGAAGATTGTGCAGAAGCTATTGGTTCAAAATATAAAGGACAGACAGTTGGTAGCTTTGGCGATATAGGTTGTTTTTCTTTCTTTGGAAACAAAACAATGACCTGCGGTGAAGGCGGTATGGTTGTTACAAGCGATGCTATGTTAGCAGACAGATTGCGAAGATACAAAAATCAAGGTAATGCTAAATACAGAGAATATTGGAATGACATTTTAGGTTTCAATTACAGAATGACTAATATTCAAGCCGCAATTGGTCTTGCTCAATTAGAACAAGTCGAAGGTTTTATTGAAAAGAAAAGACAAATTGCAGCTTGGTATATGGAAGAATTAAAAGATTATCCTTTAGAATTTAATAAAGAAACAAAAGATGTATTCCATACTTATTGGATGGTATCTTGTTTAGTTGAAAAAGCTGATATGCGTGATAGTTTGAGAGAATTTTTAAAACTAAACGGCGTAGAGACAAGACCAACCTTCTATCCAATTCATACAATGCCTGTTTATGTTCATGAATTTTCAAAACATAAAGTGGCTGAAGATATTGCATTGAGAGGAATGAATTTACCTTCTTATCCAGCATTAACTCACGAAGATGTAAAAAATATTTGTAACGTGATTAAACAATATTTTGAAAAATAGATAGATTAAAAAGTGCGGGTGAACTTCGTTCACCCGCACTTTTTTTGTTACTTATAACATCTATACTTCAGTCAATTTTTTAGAAAAATCTAAAAATGGTTTAATTTTTGTCATAAAATCAAATTCTTCCATATAACATTTGTAAGAGTTGTTGCTGTAATATTGATAATTTGAATTAATTTTATTAACTGCGTTTTGCCATTCTTCTGTATTGTTTACGTCATTTATAATTACTCCGCAATCGTACTTTTCAACGATATCAGAATATCCGTCTAATCTATTTACAATAACAGGTTTTTTATATTTTAAATAAAATGTCAACTTGCCTGAAGAATGTCCAATTTGATCGTATTTGTTATCAGAAGGTCGATAACAAGCAATACCTATGTCAATACCGTCATAAACGTATCCGATATCGTTGTAATCATAAACCTTGCTAGATAAATAGATGTTAGGGTTAGCATCTAGAATTTTCTTTATGTAAGCATCGTTTTTGTCGATTTCTCGTCTATCGTGATAAATCAAAGCTGAATTGTTGATATCTTTAAACGCTTTTGCAATTTCGTAAGAGTAAACAAAATCGTAAATCATACCAATACAAGCGCATTTAGTTTTGTCTTGAGCTATATCAAATTGTTCAGTCATATTTTCTAAATTTGGATTTTGTTTATCAATATCAATAGAGATGTTTGGTGCGTTGAACACGGGAACTGAAAGATTTTCCGCATCAAATTTATTCAAAAGTGTTTTCAATCGTTCTTCATCTTGAATAAGGATTGCTTTGTTATTTTTGAATGCTTTTGCATCTGATTTTTTATATTTTTTACCAGCAAAAAGTTCTAAAGATAAAAAAGCAAAAGGAATTTTAAACCATTTGTAAATTAGATTGCAATATTTAAGAGGTCTATCATCAATGCAAATAAACATATCGTTTTTAGAATAACCTTTTTTGAACATATATCTTAAAACGCCAATGAAAAATCTTGTTCTACCAATTTTTCTATTGAATAAAAAATGGTCATTCATATAATATGCTTCAACATTTTTTTCTTTAAATGTGTATCTGTCAAAAGCTGTATTTTTGCAGAATACAACAACTTTGTCAAAAATTTTGCCCATAGCTTGAGCTAAACTGATTGTAGTTGGTGAAACAGACAAGTGTCCGTCATAAAAATATAGATAACAAGTTTTCATTTTTTTCTATCCTATATTGCGGTTTCATTATAAAATAGTATTATTGACTATGATAATACCACAAAAGAGTATTTATGAAAATAAAAAATCAAGATTAAATCCAAAATTTAATTATATGAAACTTTGAAAATAAAGTTATAAAAATAATTATAGTGGCGAATATTTAGAGTTGTATAAAAATGCAAAAATAAATCCTGTGATTGTTTATTTTGTGGATTAACCCCCTATTATCTGAACTTACACTCTTTTAAATATCAATGGGGTAAGTGTGCTACAAAGACATATAATATAAATGAATATAAACAATTATTAGAATCTGAAAAGAATTGTTTTGTGAATGAAGTGGAAAAATATAGCATATTGAAAGATGTTGTCTTTTTCATTCTTTCAAAATTTTTCTAAAATATAGCTAAATAAGGTTTGTTTTTTGTCTGTCAAACCTCTTAACCAATCGACACCGCCATATTTCCAAGATTTTGGACGTTGTGTCATTTTTACGCCAAAGTATTTCCAAAAAGGTTTTCCTTCTGGAACAAAGCCGTATTCATAACCTAATGTTTTGTGCTTCTTGTCAAGCATATATTTGTTAAACAAACTTTCATCATGGAAAATTGGAACAATATCATTTGCCAAATCTTCGTCCATCATTTTTTCGCAATCTTCAACTAATTTAAGCACTTGAGAAGTTTTTCCACCCCACAAGCAGGCTTGATAATAGAAAGAGTCTGTTCCATAAGGAATGTATGAGGTCGATTTAGGATTTCTTTCCCACGGAAAATCATCTGGCTTTTTATACTTGTTGTAGTTGTGTTTTAAGGCGATTAAACCGCCGTCTTCGTCTGTTGGTAAAAATTCTTCTGCTGTAACTTTGCTATAAACTTCATAGTTGCCATTAAAGAAGAAAATGTAATCGTAATTTTTTAGTGAATCTTTTATTGTGTTAATAAATTTGTATCTAAGGCAAGTTACTAAAGGCCAACCAAGATTTTCTTGTGGAATAATTGTGATTTTATCATCTGATTTGTATTCTTTTGAGTCAGTAAAATAGAAGTAATGTTTTTGAGCATTTCTAATAAAATTCTTTTCACAAGATTTGTAAAATTCGTCCCAAAATACTGTATATCTACCTATTCCAATATAAATAATTGCTATTTTCATCAAGGATTCCTTTTTTTGTTATAAGTAAATTTTAACATAAAAATGTTGTGTTGTATTAATTTTAGAAAAATTGTATAATTTAATTATGTCAAAAATTTTTGCACTAATAGATTGTGATTCATTTTTTGTATCTTGCGAACAGGCTGAAAATCCCGCTCTAAAGGGTAAACCAGTTTGTGTAATTGGTGGTGTCGGTGGTTGTATTTTGTCTCGTTCAAAAGAAGCAAAAAAAATGGGAGTACCAATGGGACACCCTTGTTATCTTGCAAAGCGAGATTTTAAAGGGGTGACTTATGTTGACTCTCATCACGAAATATATCGGGAATATTCAAAACGGGTCATGGCTGTTTTAAAAGATTTTAGCCCAAATGTTGAAATTTGTTCAATAGATGAAGGGTTTGTTGATTTTACAGGATTATGCAAGCTATATAAAACTAACTATTATGGTTTAGCAAAAATGCTTCGTCAAAGAATTTTAGATGAAGTAGATATACCTGTTTCTATTGGGGTAAGTACAACAAAACTTTTGGCTAAATTTGCAAGTGATTATGCAAAAAATACAGGCGGAATTTTTCTTATTGGAAAATCAAAATTAAAAAAACTTTTGCCAAAAACTAATATTGATGAAATTTGTGGAATAGGTCGCAGAATGAAGGTTGCTCTAAATAAAGAGGGAATTATAACCTGTCAAGAACTTGTAAATTGTGAGGATGAATGGCTTAAGAAAAAATTTTCAATAACAACCGTAGAATTAAAACACGAGCTTTTAGGTGAGTCTATAAACAAAATTAAAAACATACCAGATGCACCAAAATCTTTGCAAGAAACAAGCACTTTTGCACCGAATACAAACAATGTGGACTTTTTAAAAAATGAATTAAATCGTCACATTAAAGATGCTTGTCGAAAAATGCGTAAGCATAATGGTAAAACTTCTCAAATTGGTGTAATGCTTAAAACTAGCGAATTTATAGTTTATTCTGATAAAAAAAGTATTACAGGTTCAACGAATTCTGAATTGGAAATTTCAAAAATAGCGTTTGAATTATTCGACAAAATTTATAATAAAAATTTGTTGTACCGTTCAACAGGTGTATGGCTTGCCAATTTGAACTGTACTGAAAATGTTCAAATGGGTTTGTTTGACGAAGTTAAAAATGAAAAACTTGAAAAACTATCAGCTTCAATTGATAGAATTGAAGCAAAGTTTGGTAAAAATTCTATTAAAACTGGATTTATTTAAAGTTAAAGAATTTATCTTTTAAGTATGAAATGTTTTTCGGAATAGAAAATTTGATTTGGAACTTGTCATAATGCTCTAAATCTGAATCTTGAACTTTTAAATACAAATTTCCGTCTAAAACTTTTACAATTTCTTTTACTATATACAATCCAATACCAGCGCCAACTTGACGAAATCTTTCTCTAGCAATGGCAAATCTTTCAAACAGTTGGTTCAAACTTTCTTGGTTGAATTGACCCTTTATGCAGTAGTTTTCAATGTAAAATTCAACTGTATTGTGTTTGCATTTTGCGCTCAAATAAAAAGTTGTATTTTCGGCAGAATGAGCAATTGCATTAAAGATTATATTCATTATTGCTCTGGTAACGAGTGCTTTGTCGCTAACTAGCATAATTTTAGGCTCTACTTGATTTTCTAATGTCAAACATTTACCGTCAATTATTGGCTTAATGTCGTGAATATAATTTTCAATAAAATCAGACATATTAAAATCAACAGGCGTGATTGTGTGAGAAATCATGCTATATTTGAAATTTGAAAGCTGAGCGTTAAGCATTTGCTCTACAAATTTACAAGAACTACTAATTTGTTGTACTATTTCCATTTGTTCAGAATTTAAGTCGCCTAAAATGCCTGATTTTAGGGCTTCAAGAGCCTTGTACTGTGCTAAAATAGGGTTTTTAAAATCATGTGCTAAAGACTCTGTATAAAGTTCTTTAACTTTTGTTGAAAAAGTTGATTCTGTTGTATTTACACAAATAGTTGATGTACCGCAAACATTATCATGTTCATCAAGTAAAGGTGATTTTATTACATGGAAATATTCTAAATCGCCATTTGTTTTAATTTCCATGTTGTAATCAACTGTTGTTTTCTTCTCTATTACTAATTTTTCGTAATTATTAATTTTTTCAGCTTCATCTTTTGTGAAAAATTCAAGCATGTTGTGTCCAATGATTTCGTTTCTTGGAAGATTGAAGAAATTACAAACAACATCGTTACAACCTGTAATTTTTCCGTCTAAATCTTTGTATGCAATCCAATTAGATGAATATTCAAGTACATCATGCAACTGTTCTTTTTGTTTTTTATATTCACCTTTAACATGCTTCAGCTCATCATTTTTTAGTGTTAATACATATAAAAGCCAAAATACAAGAACTGAAATAATTGAATTAAAAAGATTAAAGTTAATATTAAAGTTGCCATAAATAACGACCGCAGTCGCCACAATTACAACTATTAAGGCTATAATGTTTCTGTTCATTTGTGTACCATAAAATTTTAATTTATTTTGTCATTGCATAAATTACCATAAAAAATACAATTTGCGCTATTACACGGTTGGGTAATTTTTTGAAAATGATGTTGTTGTTATAAACTATTTTACAAGTCTTAGTTGAAGTGCTTTTACAACAGCTTGAACACGGTCTGAAACTTCTAATTTTGTGATAATTGAACCAACATGCGCTTTAACTGTGTTTGCTGATACAAATAATTCTTTTGCAATTTCAGGGTTTGTTTTGCCTTGAACAAGTAACCTTAAAACTTCTAGTTCTCGCTCTGTAAGTCTGTTTTTAAGCTCTGGGGTATCATATAAGTTATCAAAATTTGTCGATTTAGGTTCTGGAATTGTACCTAACGGAATGTGTTCAATCTTTTCATCAAAAAAATATGCGCCAATATTTATAGCTTTTATAATTTCTGAAATTTTTTCTAAAGGCATTTCTTTTAAAATATAACCTCTAGCACCGCAAGCAATGCTTGCCATAATTTCATTTTCGTCTTCGTGTGAAGTTAAAATGATTGATTTTGTGCTAGGATATTTTTCTTTTAAATATTTTGTCGCTTGGATTCCGTTCATTGTCGGAAGCCCTAAATCAATCATAACAATATCGGCAGGCTCTTTTTCCATTGCGGATAAACATTCTTCAGCTGTTCCAAAATTTCCTAATACTTCAAGTTGTTCGTCTGTTTCAAAATGTTTTACGTATGAAATTCTTGTTAAAATATAATCTTCAATTATATAAATTTTAATTTTTTTGTTATCCAAATTTTAAATTCTTTCTAGAGATACTACCACTTTTTGAAAATGAAAAATGCTGCAAGGATTATAAAAACAAACCCTACAAGGTAATTCCATTTAAACTGTTCCTTTAAATATAACACAGAAAAAACTGAAAATACAATTAGCGTAATGATTTCTTGTATAGTTTTAAGTTGAGCAGCAGAGTAATATTCATGCCCGATTCTGTTTGCAGGAACTTGGAAACAGTATTCTAAAAAGGCAATACCCCAACTTACAAGAATTACAACCCATAAAGCTGTACTTTTATATTTTAAATGCCCATACCAAGCAAATGTCATAAAGACATTTGAAATCGTAAGCATAATTATTGGTAAAAAAGGTCGAATACTATACATGTTTTATTACTACTAAATTCCTTTCAAAAACATCTTCGTCTGTTTTTAGTTGGTACTCAATAATATCAACGACTTTGGCTCTGAATTTCTTCATAACTTTTTCTGCGTCTTTAATCTCATCTTGAACAAGAATTGATTTATAAACCACTAAATATCCATTTTTTTCTAAAATTGGTAGGGCATATTTTACAATTTGTTCTAATTTTGCAACTGCTCTACTCGTAATTATGTCAAATTTTTGGTCTTTTAGGTTTTCTACTCTATCACAAATTGCGGTAAAATTTTTAAGTTCTAAAGTTTTGGCAAACTCATCAATTGCAAGGATTTTTTTTCTAATGCTATCAATACCGACAACTTGAATGTTAGGATATGCAATTGCAATAGGTAACGAAGGAAAACCTCCACCAGTTCCAATGTCCAACAAATTTTTGTAATTTTTTTTGTGTCTATCGAAGAAAAGTTTAATAGCAAGAGAATCTTGAATGTGTTTTTCCCACAAATATTTTGCATCTTTTTTAGAGATTAAGTTCAAAAACTTATTCTTTTCTAAAAATATTTCTTGAAATTTTTGAAAGGTCTTAGTGTTGTCCATTTTTAAATTCTGTCTCTATCTTGTTAAAGGCTTCCAAACCTATTCTAAATTTTATGTCGTCAATTCTCATTTGAATTTTGCTCAAATTATCTTTGCTAAATTCATTTTTTGCAATTTCGTAAGCACTCAAATATTCCCTAAGCGCCATTTCATTTTCTTTTCTAGAGTAATAGAAATCACCTGTTGCAAGTACTGCTGATGCAATGTAGAAGGTGTCATTCAGCTTTTTCGCACATTCTTTTGCTTTAACTAAGTACTCAATAGCTTTTTCAGGGAAATTCTTTTGAGCAAGTTGAGCTAACTTTGTTGCAGAAAAATACATTCCGTCGTAATTGCTGTTATTTTCGTCTAACTCATACGCTTTTGTGAAATATTTAGCTGCAGTTTGAGCCTCATTCCTTTCAAAATAAAGTGTTGCAAGATTTGAATATGCCGCAGATAAATATTTGTTTAGCTTTTCATCACTGCTCAAATTTATACACTTGTTGTAATAGTCAAGCGCAGAAGGTGTGTCGCCCTTGTCGTCAGCAATTAATGCAAACTTAAAGTATAATTCAGACAAGGTTTCTGTGTCCATTGAAGTATTTGATAGTGCGATTGCCTTTTTGTAATATTCATAAGCACTGTTAATGTTAGACAAACTATCTTCAATGTTTGCAAATGCAATGTAAGCCTTTGTAATTAAAATTTCAGGCATGCCGTTTGAATTAATGATATCCATTAACAAATTCTTAGCCTTGTCAGGCTTATAAGTTTCATAATAAATATTTGCAATGCTTAATTTTATGTAATTTTCTTTGATTTTTTCGGTTGTTTGCTCATAAAAATCTCGGGCTAATTCGTAGTATTTTAGCGAATTTTCCCAATCTGACATTTTTTGATAAGCAAGCCCTAATTTTGTGTAAATTAATGGCAAAAAGTTGTAATAATTATCATCATCAGTATAAGTCAAAGCTTTTTGATAAAGCTCAATCATCTTTGCATATTGATATTCAACCTCTTGTTGTTTTGCAAAGTTAATGATATCTTCAAGTGTAATTTTGATTTCTTCATCTTTTACCGTTTGTGTTTGAACAGCTTGAACAGGTGGTTGAGAAGAATTTGTGTTTTGTTGCAAGTTTAAAGTGTTCTTTTCGTGAGCTTCTTGAATACTAGCAACGCTTGCTGCAAGCATCTCCATTTCTTGTGGAGTTAATTTGAATGGCAAATCTTTTACATCAAAACCCAGTTTACCTAAATCAATATTTGTAGCTTGAGTAGGTTGTTCAGCTTGTTGCTGTTGTTGAGGTTGAGTCGCAGATTGTGAATAATCCTTTGTTGAAACCCATTGACCTTGTTGACGAGGCTGTTGTTGTACAGGTTGTTGTGGTTTTGGTTGAGTATTTGTCTGAGCTTGTTGTTGATGTGCCTGTTGTGAGGTTGGCTGTTTTGCTTCTTTTGAATAAGTAACATAAGTCAACCCTGAACCATGCTCATTAGGTACAACTTGCTTTTTAGGTAAGAAAAGCGAATGATATTCAATTTCTTTTCTCATTGTTTGTCTAGAAAGCAAAATAGTTCTTTCTAGTGGTCTTAAAGGTAATTGAGCCTCATATATATCAATAATATTTTGGTGTAATTTTAAAGCTACATTTTGCGGAATAGATACATCAACTTGTTCCTTAAAGTAATCTTGTACATAGATTTGATTATTGTCTTTTGTAAGAATTTTATTCTTTAACAAAATTGAGATAACATCTTCATCATAAAGGTTTAATTGCTTTAATAAAGTGATACTTACGCCATGTCTAAGAAGGCAAAGTAACCAGAAAAATCTAACTGCAATGGCTGGAACTAAATCAATAGATTCTTTTTCAAGATATTCATAGTAGTTCATAAAACTTTTTTTGAAATTTTCCAAAAAAGTTTCAGGCGGAAGTTGTTTTTCTCGCATAATTTCAATAGTTAAACTAATGAAGAAATGATATCCACGTGTGTATTTGTATAAATCTTCTAAAACCTTTTGATTATATTTAACCTTGTTGTTTTTAAGATATTTTTCAAAAAGTGTTTTGTCTAAAGGTGATGTAGAAACTCTGTCTATAGTCAATCTTTCAGGAAATTGACTAGCTTTAAAGGTTCTACCGATTAAAATTGTTTTAACCTTTTGGAAGGTAGTTAAATGTAGAATAAAATCAATAATTTCTTTTCTATTTTCTTCTGTAAGAGCTTCAAATGAGTCTAAAACAATTAAAATAGGTTTTTCAATTGTTGAAAAATAAGAGTGAATTTTTTGATTAAAATTCTCTGATTTTATGTTAGGTCTTACAATAATCTTTTGGGCTTCAAGTTTCTTAAATTCTTCAAAGAAGGTTAAAAATATATCATCAAGAATTGTAGTTTCGAAACAGTTATGCTTTAAAACTACTGCATCTTGAGAAAGAAAATTCAAAGAGTAGTTTATTAATTGAACCTTACCTGTACCAAGAAACCCGTTTAAATAAAGAATAGGATGTTCATTTTTATAAAACTCATAAACTTCTTTAAGTTGGGTTTGATTATTTTCGATAAGTATAGGGTCAATCATTTCACTATTGAGTGACATCAACTCTTTTTCATCTAAAAATATATTTTCAAACTTATATTTCATAAGGATATATTAAACGATTTTAACTTTTTTTGCAAATTATCCCCTAAATAATTGCAAATTTTGTATTTTGATAATAGAATGTATATTAATAACAAGGGGAAGACTATGGAATTTTTTAGAAAACACCAAAAGATTATTATTGGTATTATTGCATTTACATTCATTGCTTGGACAGTAGGTTTGTTGATGCTTCCACTAATGTTACGATAAGGAAAAGATTTTGAATATTAATTTTTGCAAAAAAGGAATAGTTATGATGCTGTTATTGGTGGTAACAGTAGTTTTTTGCAGTCCTTGTGCAATTGCAGCAAAAGTTAAAACAAAAGAGCAAGCTAGACAAAAAATTAATCACTTGAAATGGTTGGAGCGAGTAGAACATAACAAACTATATAAAAACCAACAAAAGCTGGAAAGCACAGCTACAAATTTGGCTAATTCAAAAAATAAACTAAGCTCAACAACAAACGAATTAGCAGCAATGGAAGAACAGTTAAGAATAGCTACAAACGAATTTACAGCGATTGATTTCAGAATGAAGTCAAGAATCCGTCAAGTTTATAAGTCACAACGTCGTGGATTTTTTGTGTTATTATTGTCGGCTACTGATTTTAATACCTTCTTAGATAGAATGTATTTTGAATCAAAGATTATCAAACAGGATTATCGCAGAATGGCGGCGGCAAGAGAAAAAGCAAAAGAAATTGCTCTATTGAAATATTCTATTGAAGAAAAGAAACGTGAACTTGCTCACTCAATTAAAACAATTAACTATCAACAACAATCAATTCAAAGAGAAATAGCTCAAAACGAGAATATGATTCATAAACTACGTACTGACCGTGTAGCTTATGAAAAAGCTGAAAAAGAATTGGCTAAACAATCAGCAAGTATTGGTACAATGATTAACAGAAGCTCTCATAGCTCTAATGATATTAAGGTTGCATCTGGATTTATCAAACCAATTGCAGGTAGAATTACTTCTCCATTTGGTTATAGAACCCACCCAATCTTTAATAGCCGTTCTTTCCACTCGGGGGTTGATATCGCAGGTCCATACAGAGGTTCTGTAAGAGCTTCAAACTCTGGTAAAGTTATTTATACAGGTTGGTATGGTGGTTACGGTAAGGTTGTAATCATTGACCATGGTAGAGTTAACGGAAAACAAATTTCAACATTATATGCCCACTTAGATTCTGTTTCGGTTTCAAATGGTGCGTATGTATCAAAAGGACAAGTTGTTGGACGTGAAGGTACAACAGGTTATAGCACAGGTCCTCACTGTCACTTTGAAGTCAGGGTAAATGGTAAACCTGATAATCCACTAAATTATATATAGAGGTTAAATTAAATTGATAAATAAATTAAAAAATGTCATAGTGTTAGTCGTTTCAGTTTTTTTAATATCGCCAGCAATAGCGATAGAGGATTCTATTGCGCCTAGTACAGATACAAAGGAAGCATATTTTACAGGCGAAACCTTTTTTAAGACTCCATTACAATTACAACAGGAACGAGACGAAGAACTTGAAAAAGCTGAAAAAGAACATTATAGACAATTTTTACCATATCAACCGGGACTTCCAGGTGTTGCATCAAGAAAAGTAACTCCACCTATTACAAAATTAAGAAGAAAAATTGTAAAAGCTCACAACGAACACAAGGTTAATAAAGCAAATAAAAAGTCTAGATTTGCTGATGCAAATGGTGTAGTTCAAGAGGAAGAAGAAAATGAAGTTCTTCAACAAGAAAAAGAAGATGAAACAAGAGCCGTAATGAAATGTAAGGTTATGAAATATAATCCTGATAAAACACTTGTTGAAGCAGTCGGCGGTGTTGAAATTACAATTCCGGCTCAAAATGTTGTGATGACAGCAGATAAAATGACATTTAACCAAGTTACTAATATTATTGAGCTTTTTGATAATGTAAAAGTTGTTAAAGCCGGTAATGAAGTATTTGGCGATTATATGAAAATCAACCTAAATGAAGAATCTGGTGTACTTGATAATTTACGTGCTTCTCAATATGTATTTGATATTCAAGCCGAACACGGTTATATGTTTGGTGATGACATTTTAACAACAAACGGTAAAATTTCATCTCGCTATGACAAGATTATATCAATGTATACTTCTGGTTTTGGAACAGATATTCAAAGAATGATTTTGCCAGAAGAAGAAATGAAATTTCTAGTTACTGACATTAAAGATAATAAAATGGTTGTAAAAGTTAAAGAGTTGAATATTTCTGCTAGAAAATCTCATGATAAGGTTCAAGTGAAAGGTTTGAAGGTTTATACAAGAGCGGGTAAAAAAGTTGTTTCATTGCCTTCAATGACTTTCTATACAAATAAAGAGCACGATTATGTAGAAGGTAACTATCCAGAACTAGGCTCATTCCCTAACTTTGGTATGTTCTTAGGACCTGGAGTCGTTTTAGAAACTCCATTTGGTTCAACTTTAAAACTTATTCCAACCATAAATTATTATAAAAAATTAGGCTTTGGTGGTATTGCAAGATTCAAGAGTGGTACAAACCAAACTGATATCGCATATAGTTCAGCAAAAAGCACATACTACATCAAAGGTTATCAAAGATTAGATGAAAACTTATTGTTCCAATATGGTGCAAATTCATATATGAATGAATGGTTTATGGGACAATCTTGGTTAGGTTATGGTGGTGAATTACTTTACGAAAAAGGATACACTCACAGAGACTTCTTGTACGAAAAAGCTAATTTGACTTTTAGACACAGAATGTCAGGTGGTTTCTTTAAAGCAAATGATAAAAAAAGAAACCATGAAAAATATGAAGATATTGATGGTCACATGAGTACTTTGAGATTAAAATATATGGCTCAAATTGACCAAACTTTGTTATCATTGGGTAAAACTTATAATCAAAATGACCATTCGATGACAAAAGATGATATCAAGTTTTTGACATTTAACCTTGTTGCAGATGGTTCTGCTGCGGTTTATGGTACAGGTGATACTCAATTTATTGGTCGAATTGGTCCAAGATTAACAACTCAATACAAATTATGGCGTCAAGAATTAGGTTATTATTTGTCTGCTTATGATGATCATACACCATTCCGTTCAATGGATGCTTATAGATATGGTAAATCTAATGTTTACTTGAGAGAATATGTTAGATTGCATAAATACTTGACTCTAGGGTTGTATGGTTCTTATAAATTGTCAAACGACTTAGATTATGACTATCAATCAGATAAAGACTCAGCATTAAGAGAAGCCTCTATTTATGTGGCAGTTGGTCCAGATGATTGCAAGTTGAACTTGGGTTATGACTTTATTAGGCAATATACGTACTTTGGTATTTCTATGGCAATGAATACAAAAGGAACTCAGGTTGAGTACGATAGAATGCACATAAAAAATGGTGATAAACTTGGAGAAACAGACGATGAATTAGTAAAACGTCCTGATACAAGTTTTAAAGCGCCAGCAAATCCAAATAAATCAAAGGCAGTCGTAACACCATTGCAAGACAAATCAACAATGATGCAAGGTGAACATATTTAACCCTTCAAAATTTTTATTTCAGATGAAAGGACGTAGGTTTTTATAACCTTTGTCCTTTCTTTTTTGATATGTTTTATAGGAGGAGTTTGATAAGTTTGTTTCACAACTTCATTATATTTTATTTTTGTAAAGTTATAACCTACTACTTGTAGCGTTTTGAGTTATTTTTTGTTAGAATAAAACTTGGTTAGTGGTACGAAATATGAATATAAAACAAAAAACAACACTAATTATAGTGATTATAATAGCTGTAATTTCACTGTTAATTGTAAATGCGTGGAATTCAGCGAGGGGAGAATCAGACGGAGTAAAGACCTATGCCGTAGCTTTGGAATACTATAAAGCAGAGGATTACCACAAAGCATATAAAGCCTTTGGTAATGTTCCTTCAAATTCGACTCTTAAGTCTGCTGCAATTTATCGTCAAGCAAAATGTGCTGAGTTTATGCAATCTCCAAAACTTACGCAAAAACATTACAGACAACTGATTAGAAGATTTCCTGATTTTACCTTGTCTGTAAGAATAAAATATTTGTTGGCTCAAAATATTTACGAACAACACCCAAAACGTGCAAAACGTAAATTTCAATCAATAATTAAAAAATATCCAAAAAGTGAATATGCAATTGCATCTAAATACTACTTAGGTTTAATTCAATTGAGAGAATTAGAAGGGGTTACAAATCAAACGAAATTAGCTTTAGATTTACAAAAGGCTGAGGATTATTTTAAAGACTATTTAAAAGATGCCCCTGCAGGACGTTATGCAATATATTCAATAAATAAAATCAAAGAATTAAATAGAACGACTCTTACCGGTGAAGATAATTTAATAATTGCTCGTTCGTATTACGCTTTGGGTGAATTTGATTTGGCTAAAAAACACCTAGACTCAACAAATGTCGCTTATAGCTGGTGTGATATTGTAAAAAATTACTATGAATTAAGAAATTACGCAAAAGTTAGAGAGTATACCGAAAAAGGTATGGCAAGATATTCTCAATACGTAGACAAAAAGGATATGTACAAGGCGATAGACTTGTATTTACAAGCATCTTCTGGCAATAAAAACAACGCTCTTATGTATTTGAGCGACTTGTCAAAAGGTAAAGAAGGTGAAGATTATATTAGGTACATAACTTGCCGTAACTCTGCAATTGAGCTTAAAGATCAATGTTATGCTCAATTATATCAAGATTTTCCAAAAGGACAATTTGCCGCAGATGCTTTAGCCAATGTATTTTATTCAAACGTGAAATTTGGCAACTACAAATCTGCTCTAAAAATTGGTAAAGAACATTTGAATAAATTTCCAAAATCAAACTCAACACCACTTGTTTTGTTTTGGTTGGGAAAAACTGAAGAACGAGCAAAAAATTATGAAGACTCAAGAGTTTACTATAAACGTGTAATGAAGGATTATCCAGATACATACTATGCTTACAGAGCTTACGTAGATATGTATAGAATTGAAAATCCTCTAATTGTAAAAGATTTAATTTTTAAACCCGTCGTATTTCCTTATGAAAAATCAAAAGACGGTAATATGGTTGTAAAACTTGCCCTTTTAAAGGATTACGGAATGGTTAATGAATTGTGCAAAAACGATAAATTTGTACAAAGTTGGTTAGCCTATGAAGACGGAAAATACAATACTTCGGTTGTTTTGGCTCGTGACGCAATGGAGGAAATGACTGTAAAACCTCCAAAAACTGATTTTCGCTGGAGATTAGTTTACCCAATTCACTACTACGATTATGCAAAAGAATTTGCACTAGACAACAATCCTGTATTATTATTGTCTATAATTAAGGAAGAAAGCCACTTTGACCCTAAGGCAACAAGTGGAGTTGGCGCAAAAGGCTTGATGCAATTGATGCCACAAACAGCAAGTGAAGTTAAGAATGCTTATGGAATAGCTTCTAGTGACCCAAATTATTTGTATAATCCAAAAATTAACGTACAATTGGGTAGCTTGTACTTTTCAAAATTAAAGAAAATCAATGACGGAAGCGAATTTTATGCAGTTCTTTCTTATAACGGCGGTTTAGGAATGGTTAAATCTTGGCGAGACAAACTTACATATCAAGACCGAGATGATTTCTTAGAGCAAGTTCCATATCCAGAAACACAAGATTATTTGAAAAAAGTTTATAGAGCATATTGGAATTATGCAAGAATTTACGGTTCAGAAAATGAATAACTTCGTTTTTTTCTGTGCTTGCAACATTACGTTCCTCTAAAAATTAAGGTTTTAACTCTTTGTCATTCTGAACTTGTTTGACAAAGCGAACAGGCGAAGTATGAGCCTTGTGAGCCTGTCCCCCGTGTGGCAGAATCTCACATTACAGAGACCCTGAAATAAATTCAGGGTGACAATATTTAAAATTTTCAATTATTGTTATTATACAGAAACTGGTTCTAGTGTTTCAATGTAACGACCAGCGTAAACTGCAGCAATTGCACCATCTGCAGCTGCGGTAATAACTTGACGTAATGGAGTTACTCGCACATCTCCAATAGCGTAAACACCTTTTACAGAGGTTTGCATAGCCTCATCAACAATAATGAAACCGTTTTTATCTTGTTTTATTTGACCTGTGAATAAGTCTGCATTTGGTTCAAAACCGATGTATGGAAAAATTCCGTCAATTGCTAAATCTTTTATTTCGTGAGTTTTAACATTTTCGATAGTTGCAGATTTGACAAGATTTTCACCATTAATTTTGTTTACAATTGTGTCATATATAAATTCTAGTTTTTCGTTTTTGAATGCACGTTCTTGAACAATTTTGTCGGCTCTAAGTTCGTCTCTGCGATGAATTAGATAAACTTTTGAAGCAAATTTTGTTAAATAACAAGCTTCTTCAACGGCTGCATTACCGCCACCAACAACCGCTACAACTTTATCCTTATAGAAAGCACCGTCACAAACCGCACAGTAGCTAACTCCTCTACCAACAAATTCTTTTTCGCCTTCAACACCAAGTTTTTTAGATTGTGCGCCTGTTGCAATGATAATGGATTTTGCTTTAAATTCGCCGTTTAGTGTTGTTACAGTTTTGATATCTGAGGTTAAGTCAACACTTTGAATTTCTTCCATAGGGAATTTTTGAATACCAAACATATCTGCGTGTTCTTCAAATTTCTCCATTAAATCGTAACCGCCAATTTTAGCGAATCCGGGATAGTTTTCTAGTTCTAAGTAATTGCTAGGTTGTCCGCCAAGCATACTAATATCAATGATAGCGGTCTTTGCAGCACTTCTAGCAGCATAAATAGCTGCGCTTAAGCCAGCTGGCCCACCGCCCAAAATTATTATGTCAAATGTTTTGTCTGTCATTTTGTAAATCCTCTAATATATGCTAGTGCCAGAAATCTTTTGGCCTTCTATTGTATATTTTGCCTTCTTTATAACAATTTCGTATTGATCACCATAAATTTTCTTTTGTGTTAGTGTTAATTCATTCGTACCTGTGAAAGTGTTACCGTTTAAGTGTAATTTGACTGTATCTGTCAACTTGAAATTATCTTCTTTTTCTTGATGTGTAAAAGTAATGTCATTATTGTTGACGTCGTTTAAGTAAATCTCCGCAACTGCTCCAGTCATTGGATTTCTAAGTTCTATGACGTTGCCACTACGTCTTAAGTTCCACATGTCGGCACTAGAAGGTTTAAAATTTTTCGGTGAATCTGTTGTGACAAGAGTCGATTTTACCTGCCAAGTGCCGAAAAACTGTTTCGGCACGCTGTTTATCTTAGAGACACCAGCTTTTAAGACAATTGAGTCTTGTGCAAAAACAGTTATCGAACTTGTTAAAAATAATATTAATACTGTGATTAATAGTTTTTTCATTTAATTATTATTTTTGTTTTTCCATTTTTTCTTTAAGAGCTTTAGCAGATTCTTCGTAACCAGCTCTGCCCATTAAAGCGTAAGTATAGTTTTTAGCTTGTTCAACACCAGGTTGGTTGAAAGTATTTATGTTGTATAACTCACCAGCAATAGCTGTTTGAACTTCAAGCATATAAAGTAATTGAGCTACGTTATAAGCATTAACTTTTGGTAAGCTGATAGTTACTGTTGGACGTTTGTAGTCTGATAAAGCAACTCTTGTAGAATCAGCTTCAGCGTTGATTAATTGGTTGATAGTTTTACCGCCTAAGTAGCCAATACCTGTGTAATCAAAGATATGAGGAATTTCTAAAGTATTGTCGAATTCTTCAACTCTGATGAAGTTAATAACTTTGTCGTTTGGACCTTCGTTGTAAAGTTGAATTTGAGAGTGTTGGTCTGTTGCACCTAGAGCCTTGATTGGAGTAGGACCACAGTTTACTTTTTTACCCTTGTTGTTTTCTTCTTTACCTAAAGATTCTGCCCACAATTGAACATACCAATCAGAGATGTATTTCAATCTGCTTGAATATGGCATCATAACTGATAAGTTTTTACCTTTTTTTGTATCCATTAAGTAGTGAATTAAAGCATTTTGAGCAGCGATGTTATTGTGGATATCAGTATTTTTAAGTGCTAAATCCATATCTTTAACACCATTCATCATTTCTTCAATATCAATACCTACTAAAGCGAATGGTAATAAGCCTACTGCTGAGAATACTGAGAAACGACCGCCAACATCATCAGGAACTACAAATGTCTTGTAGCCTTCTTGGTCAGCTAATTGTCTTAAGATACCTGTTTTTTGGTCTGTTGTAGCGACAATATTTTTTCTGTAATCATTACCTAATTGTTGTTCTAGTAAATTTTTAACAATCATGTATTGTGACATTGTTTCAGCTGTAGAACCAGATTTAGTGATTACGTTAACTAAAGTTCTCTTTAAGTCTAGAACTTGTAACAAGCCTGTAATTTGGTCTGGGTCGATGTTATCCAAGAAGAAGATTCTTGGCATACCGCCACGTTGTTCAGGTGTTAATAAATTCCAATATGGTTTCAATAATGCTTCTGTAACTGCGATACCGCCTAAAGCAGAACCACCAATACCCAATACTAATACATTGTCAAATCTGCCTTTTACCATTGCGGCAAATTCTTTTACATACCAAACTGTTTCTTCGTTGTAACCAAGGTTCATCCATTGTAACCATTGACCTTGTTTGTCTTTTCTTTGGTTTAAGTCTTTAATAATTTTTTCGATGTCATTTTTGTAGCTAGAAAATTCTTTTTCTAAATTTAAACCATGATCCTTGCCGATGACACTAGCATCAACATTGTTGTAGTTAAGAGTAATCATTTCTTTCTCCATTATTTATTGTACGTTGTGTTTATTTAATTACAGCAAAAAATGCACTTATTGAGTGCATTTTTATTGTACTATCGTAAAATTTTATTTTAAACATTTTAATTTAAAATGTAACAAAACTTAGTTTATCTAAAATGATTTTGGAAGGATTTGTAAGATTTAATTTTTCCTTGCTCTTTGTACAATTTTACGAAATTTTGTTGAGCTTGTTGATAGTTCAAAATTGTAATTTCAATTGATTTGTTCAAAAGCACAAAGAAAACTGGTAAAGCGATAGTTACAGTCAGTACCATGATAATAATTTGTCTTGTAAATTTTGCACGTTCTCTCATTTCACGACGTTTTCGAGAGGCTTCATCTTGCTCGTGAAGAACTTTGTTTATTAATTTTTTTCTATCTTTTATTGATAGATTGTCAATAAAGTCAATATTATCAGGTTCAATGTAAATTACATATTTTTTCTCACCTTCTTGAAGTTTTAATTTTTCTTTAGGTGGTGCTGGTTGATTTGGAACAGCCAATGGTGTTGTTGGAGTTCCTATGTCTGGAACTTGAGGTGTTTTTGTTGGAGTCTGAGATGTAAAAGTTGGAATATCAAGAAGTGAAGAAATATCCTCTTTTTTCTCCTCAACTGGTTGAGGCTCTGGAGTAACAGCAGATGGCTCTGGAGTGTATTCAACATTTTCGGTATCCATTATGTGTTGCTTAAGTTGAGCTTGAAGTGCATCAATGTCAATGTTGTCATCAAACTCAATTTCTTCGTCTATATTATTAATTTGAAATGCTGTATTTTCTGGATTTATACCGTTATTATCCTTGTCTTGTTCCAAAATGTTACCTCATTTTTTATGTTCATGATAAACTTTAATTGTTAATATATTATAAATTATATTAATCCAATTATCAATAAGCGAAATAGATGAAAGTTATGAATATTGAAAAACAAAAATTAGTAAATTATATTAAGAAATTAAGTGAAGCCAAAATCCTTGTTGTAGGTGATATTGCTATTGACGAAATGGTTTACGGTGATACAGAAAGAATTTCAAGAGAAGCTCCGGTTCTTATTCTGCAACACACTCATACTAATATAATTTTGGGTGCTGCTTCAAACGCCGCTCACAACGCATCTATGATTAACAATGGAAAGGTTAGTGTAATAGGTGTTGTTGGTGATGATTATCAAGCTACTCAATTAATCAAAGCCTTTGAAGATGCAAATGTAAACTGTGAATATTTGGTTGAAGAAACTGGCAGAAAAACAGTTACAAAAACTAGAATTTCAGGCTCTTGCTCTCAATCAGTTACACAGCAAATTGTAAGAATTGATAGGCAAACAAAAGCACCTATCAAAAAAGAAACAGAAGATAAAATTATTAAAGAATTGGAAAAGGCAATTCCAGAACACGATGCTGTAATTTTATCTGATTATCACATTGGCGTTTTAACTTCAAACGTTGTAAATAAAGCCGTTGAATTAGCAAATAAATATAACAAGGTTATAGTAGTTGATGCTCAAAAAGACCTATCAAACTACAAAAATGTAACTTCAATGACTCCAAACTTACCTGATACTCAAAAATTTGTAGGATATGAATTGGATTCATTTGAAAAAATTACAAAAGCCGGAAATGAAATTATTTCAGAAACAAACGCTAAGGCTGTTTTAATCACTTGTGGTTCTGATGGCATGGTGGTTGTAAACTCAGACGGTACATCAGAAAAAATACCTGTATTTAACCGCTCAAAAGTATTTGATGTTACTGGTGCTGGTGATACAGTTACAGCCATTTATACACTAGGACTTGCAATTGGTGCTGAACCTGTCTATGCTGCAGTTATTGGTAACATAGCTGCAAGTATTGTAATCAAACAATTTGGATGTGCCACAACAACTGTTGATGAAATACTTGAAACTTTAGAAAAAATCAATTTAAAAGGAGAATAATGATATGGAAAAATTAAAAGAACTTTTAAAAGAAGTGAATACGACAGACTGGATTATTGTGGGTGGTATTGTTTTAGCACTTGTAGTCGGTGTTTTAACTTTCTCTCACTTCCGTCAAACCGCAGATAAACAAATTGAAGCAACTGCAACTATTGGTTTTCAAGTATTCTTGAGAGGTGTAACTCTTACTACAAATGAATCTCCAATTCTTCCAAATTCAGAAACATTTATTACAATTAGAAATGTTCCTTATACAAATTTGAAAGTTGCAGATGTTAGAATTGATTCTAAAAAGACAGTAATGCCAAACCCTCGTGGTGGTAAAGAGCCATTTGTTATGGTTGATGATTACTCTCAAGCCTTCTTGTACGATATGGTTGTAACAATTATTGTTGACAAGGCTAAAATTACAAAAGACGGTGCAGTTATCGGCGGTAACAAAATTAAAATCGGCTTGCCTGTGACATTAGAAGGTCCAAGCTACAAATTGAACGGTACTGTTTCAGATGTTAGAATTTTACAACCAACAGCACCTCAAGGTGGTCAACCTCAATACGGTCAACAAGCACCTCAACAAGTACCACAACAAGGTGCACCAGCACAACCTAATGTTAACAAACAAGAAGGAAATATGGGTTAATAAACGATGTTTAATAAACTTTTTACATTCATTCAAGCTAAAACAGAAGGTTTGTATAACGGCAGTTTTATTTTTAAACAGTTAGATACGCTAATATTGTACTCAATATTAGCGGTCTTTCTTGTTTCGACTTTCGCTCAATCAGAAAAGATTGCAATTTTTGCGATGATTGCAATTGTTTTAACTTTCATCAAATTGTTGGTTAAAAAAGGCGAAAAGTTAGAATGTAATAAGTTTGAAATATTTTTACTAGCATATTTTATGTTGGTAATTGTTAGCTTGTTTGGCTCAACAATGTTTAGTTTGAGCTTGCATGGATTCTTAAAATTAGTTGTGTACTTTGGTTTTTACTTATCATTAGTACAATATTTAAAAAATAATAAAGACAAAATTTGGTGGATATTACTTACAATTGGCGCATGTGTGTCTTACGAAACTATTCAAGGGATTTTGCAATCTGTAATTAGACCAGATGAAATCTCTACATGGCAAGATACATCATACTTAAACCCAGAACAAGTAATGTCAAGAGTCTACGGAACTTTGAAGCCTCTAAATCCAAACCTTATGGGCGGATATATGGTGGCTACAATTCCTGTATTGTTTGGTATTTTGGCTCATGAAGTTTATAATAAACGCTACGAAAACTCTATTGTACTGCTTGTTTTAACTTTGCTTTCAATGTATGTGTTATTTGCAACAGGTTGTAGAGGTTCATATTTAGGGCTTTTTGCAGTAATTTTAACTCTTGTTGGAATTTCAGCAAAATTCTTCTGGAAAGATTATAAAAAATTATACATGTCAGTAGTTGGTGGTGCGGTTGCTTTAGGGACACTTTTAATCCTTGCAAAGACTTCACTAAGAGCAAGAATCTTCTCAATTTTTGCAATGAGAACGGATAGCTCAAACTCTTTCAGATTTAATGTTTATCATTCTTGTATTGATATGGTTAAGGATAATTGGTTACTTGGAATTGGCTTAGGCAATCAAAATTTTCGTGAAATTTATGGTCTGTATATGAAAACAGGCTTTGATGCTTTAAGTGCATATAATATTTATTTGGAAACTGCAGTTGAAAGCGGAATTTTCGCCTTGCTAGCCTTCTTAGCCTTTTTAGGACTAGCTTTGTATACCGCTTTTGAACATATTAAATACTCAAATGATACAAAATCTTTAATTTTTACAATAACTGCGGTTACATCAATAATTGGCTTGATGGTTCATGGCTTTGTTGATACGGTATTTTTTAGACCACAAATTCACTTTGTGTTCTGGACAATGGTTGCAATTATTAGTGTAGAAACAAAACCTTCAAAATTCAGTATTAACAATTAATTATAGCCTTTTTGTTGCTTGATTTTGTTTCAAGTTTGATATAAGATTTTCGCTGTAAAAGGGCGGTTGGAATGACTACTTCAAGACAAACAAAAGGTTATATAAATGGTGTTTTAGCATCTGTAAGTTATGGTACAAACCCGTTGTTTGCACTTCCATTGTATGCTTGTGGCATTGGTGCTAGTTCTGTACTGTTTTTCAGGTATTTTATTGCAACTTTGATATATTATTTTTGGCTTAGATTTGTCAAAAAAATATCCTTAAAAATAAATAAAAATGAAGCAATAACTTTATTTATTTTAGGTTTAACTTTTTCTTTGTCATCAATAACATTGTTTGTTTCATTTAAGTATATTGAATCTGGAATAGCATGTACTATTTTGTTTGTATATCCAGCAATGGTTGCAATAATAATGGCTATGTTTTTTAAGGAAAAATTGTCCTTTTCTGTTCTTGTTGCAATGTTTATAACGGCGTTGGGAATTGTATTTTTGTCCAATGCAAAAACTGATTCAAATATTAATTTATTGGGTTTAGTTTTAATTTTTGTTTCAGCATTATCGTATGCAATTTATATGGTAGGTGTAAAAAAACTTCCAGCGGTAAAGCATTTGCGTGGAGATAAGCTCTCTTTTTATGTAATGCTGTTTGGTATTTCTGTGTATGTTGTAAGCACAAAATTTTGTACAAATTTACAAATTTTAAGTACTCCTAAAGAATGGCTATTAGCAATATGTATTGCAATTATTCCGACTATAATTTCGTTAGAAACAATAACAATTGCAATAAAATTTATTGGTTCTACAAAGACCGCAATTCTAGGCGCACTTGAACCATTAACAGCGACAGTTTTAGGCATTTTATTATTTGGAGAATCAATCTCTATATCAAAAGTAATCGGTATGTTGCTAGTATTTGCTGGTGTTTTTGTGATTATCAATAGTAAAAAGTAGTTACATTAATTTACAAAATAGCAATTTTTTTCTTTACCGGACTTTAATTAATATCAAGTTTTAAGGAAGGTACGCATGTCTACAAACGAAGTAAGAAGTATTCAACAACAAGTTATAAAGCGAAAAGAAGCTCAAAAACAACAGGGAACAGTTCCAGAGCCTAGTGTTGGTGTTTTTAGTAATGCAGATGTAGGTGCAAGAGTTAGTTTAGCAGCAGATGCATCAAATTCGCTATTTAGTGGAACTGAGTTTTTTGTAAATCAACCTCAAGCCGGTGAGGTTAAAACTGATGTGTTGCCGGAAGAATTTAAAGAATATACAGGCAAAGACGCTGAAGCGTTGAGAAAATTAACTCCGAAACAATTAGAACAAGCTAAAAAATTCTTAGATACAAAATTGTCAGGCACTAATATTGCCGCAATTACAATGATTTTTAATAATGATGAAATAGATAAAATTCACCAACACGCACTTGAAATGCAGGAACAGGCAGGCGGTAAAGACAAGGTGTTCATGTTGAGCCTTGTAAATGACAAGTATGACCAATCTGCATATAAAATGAGTGCATTAAATTTCAATTTTGAAATGAGTTCAGAAGTTTTAGATAAAGACTTGAATGTTCGTTCTGTTGAAAATTTAACCGAATATACTGATGAAAAAGGCGAAAGATACAGAATTCAAGAGGCTTATGACCTAAAAACAAATACCGTTTCTAAAGTTCGTTATGACATAGTCGAACTAGATGAAGTTGATAGTGAGGGTAAAAAAGTTAAAACCTTCCAAGCCACTTATGAACTGCGCTCTAAAATGAAGGAAGATGGCACAATGATATCGAGAGAATATTCTCGTCCATCAAAAGTTAAGGGTGTTAATACTGTTGATATTTTAACAGAAGGTGGAGTTAAGACCGTAAGTGATGCAACTAAAAAGAAAAACGGAAAAGTTATTGTAAAAAAAGATATGGAGTCTTTAGACGGTACAAGAACTCAATATAAATACAAAGATGACCCTAAAGGTAATCGTTATATGCATTATAAGATTACAACAAAAGAAGGTGAAGTCTTGCTAGATAATCGAAAGACTTTTGAAGTTGTATCTGATAACGAGTTTAGATCAACCTTTAATGATAAAAGTTATACAATGAAGGTTGAGGGTGATAAATTGACAGTAACTTGTGACCAAGACGAAAAGAAAACAGCAACAATTGATTTAGGTAAAATTCAAGGTGACAAGGATAAAATTATTTCATCAATAAAACGTTTATCAGGTGATGAATTGCTAGAAATGAGCGAAACCGTTGACAATATTGAAGGCATGGAGAATGAATTAAGCTCATACTATAAACCAACCGATAGGTCTCTTCATTCAGGAGACGATTTGTTTGTCGTACTTCACGAATTGGGGCATGCTAAAGATTTTAAAAATGCGGATATGAAAAGTCCACTCAAAATGCTTCAATCCATAGATAAAATGATTTCACAAAATAAAGAGGTTCAAGATATCTATAATAAAGAAAAACAAGCATTTAATGAGGCGTTCCCTGATTTACAAAGAGAACATGTAGACTACTTCATCAATACCTTAACTCATTATAGTGGTCCAACGGGTGGTTTGAGGGAAACCATCGCAGAAGGTAATGCAATACATAACACTCCATTGACAAATGAATTGCTTACTTTGAGAACTCAATACTTGCAACAATATTTTCCTCGAACAATGGCGAAATTAGACGAAATGTATAAAAATAATCCACTTCAAAAAAATGAGCCAAAGAAGTTTAAACTTGACTTTCCAAAATTGGAAATTCCACCAATCAAGTTTCCTCCGTCACCAGGTATACCAACTACAAAAAAAAAAAAAAAAAAGGGGCGGCGCTGTCGCATCCCACCGCCGCTTCACAAATTCAATGTCTTTCCCGCACTTGTTGCGGTTGAGTTTAAATTATCTAATTAAAATGTATTTTATTCAATTCCAAACTTTTGTTTAAAGTAGCAGTATGCAAATTCTACTCTTGCATCAAGTTCTTTTGCTTTTTCATATTTTGTTTCATTGTCTTTAAATAATTCTGGATTGTATTTGTTTTTTAGTTTTGCGTATTGTTCTTTAATTTTTTCAAAAGGTGCACCAGCTTTAAGTTTTAGGGCTTGATAGTGAACTTCTTCCGGTGATAAAACCTTGTCATCTGGAAAAATCTGTTTTCCGTATGCTTTTTCTGCTTCTTCAAGTTCTTTGTTCATAAGTGCAAAGGCATCTTTTGTCGAGATTTCCTTTTTGCCCTTAACTATATTTTTAATGTCATTTATGATATTTTTCATTAAGTTTAATTCCTATTTTGTTTTGCAAACTTGTTTTTTGTCGTCCCACTTCCATTTGTTTTGAAGGCATGTTTGCTTGTTGATAATGATTTTACCAGAAACGGCAGTTTTAACTTCTGTTCCTTCCTTGCAAGAACCCATTGTTACACACATATTGTTGGTAACATTTGGCAAAAGTTGTGGTAAGTAGAACCAGCCAATTAAAAGTAATACAAGAATTACAAATGCAAGTCTTTTTAAGAATTTTAAAAAGGCTGAAATCCACATGATTACTAAGATTACAACAGAGCAAACTAAATAAGTCCAAACTTGATTCCAATCTGCATCTGGAGTTTGAAAGGCGTTTATAATTGCCATAATGTTCCAATAGCAGATGAAAATAGTTATTGCTGTGTTAATAATTGAAATTGCCAAATTTTTGATTAAATTTTTAATTAAGTTCATATTTATACCTCGTTTGTAATTTGATTATACATCAAAAATAATTAATGATAGCAAAAGAAAAGCCCGTTACAAACACAAAACGGGCAAAATTTTATTGGACGACGATACATAATGTATCCTTAGTATGCTTTTATTGTACATGTACCGTACGTCAAATTCGGTCGGTAAAATCAAAGTCATATAAATAATTTTTTACTTTGACCTTAATCTCCTTGTCTTCCTCGATTAGAACCTCATAATCTTCCAAAAATAGACTGTCACTTTTTATCATTTTTGTAAGTTCTTGATTGTTAAAGTAACCTAATGGAAGATTGCCCATAGAAACTACGCCTCTATCCATAAGCGTTGATAGTGGTAGCTTTAAATTAGTATCAAAACATTCAAGTTGGATTGCTTCATCTTTATCAGGCAAATATATTTCGTAAAAGTTTATTGTAAGTTGTCCGCTTTTCCAGATTAGAGGTGATTTTGAAATAGCAGAAACATTGCCTTTTAAAAAACTTCCTTTCGGCGCTAATTCTTTTCCTCTGATAACAAAAGGTTCTGTTAATCGAGCGATTACAGGTTGGTCTAATTTTACATCTTTCGCATACCAATCTGTGTGAAATTTTGCGTACACATAAGTATTTTTGGGTACGTTTGAAGAATATTTTTCCTTTGCAAATGCGCAATTGCAAATTATTAATGCTATAAATATTGCTAAAATCTTTTTCATATAACAATTTTATAACACATAAAATATAAATTAAATATTTACGCATAGTTTTTTTACAGAATATACAAAAAATAAAAAAGCTAAAATGTTCATAACATCTCCTTTCTATGGTATAATATATTTTGTTAGCGACAAAATTGGTCGTATATTTTTTAATTTTTTTTTAAGGAGATTTTATGACAACTGATAAACCAAGATATTCAAGACTTTCAGATCTAATTGATTTAGCTACGTTTATGTCTTCAACGCCTTTAGGGATTACGTTAGATGATATTATAGAAAGATATAATGTTTCAAGAAGAACCGCTGAAAGAATGAGAGACGGCTTAATGAATGTATTTCCGCAAGTTCAAGAGATTGATTATGCTGACGGACACAAAAAACATTGGGGGTTTGTTGATTATTCGATTAAAGAAATGGTGCATTTTACGCCCGAAGAAATTGCGACAGTCGAACAATTCCAAAAACGTACAACAAATGGCGAAATGAAAGAATTATTGGAAAAAGTTACCGAAAAAATTAAAACACTAAGCAAAAAAGGGTTGGAGAATATTGAAAATAATATTGATTTAATTTTGCAAACAGAAGGTTATGCTGTTAGGCAAACAATTCAATACCATATTAGCGATGAAATTCTTATTACAATTAGAGAAGCAATGAAAAAATGCTTGATTGTTACAGGCAAATACCATGACAAAATTCGTTATATTGAACCTTTGGGACTTATTTATGGTGAAAAAATATATTTGATTGCACGAGAAAAAGCAAAAGGTGACGAAATTTATACATATCTGTTGAATAAGTTTACTGATTTAAAACTTACCATGACAAATTTTGACAGAGGTGATTTTAACCTAGACGAATTTTCAAAACGCTCATTTAGTGCTTATTTTGGTAAGATTTTAAATGTAAAATTGAAATTTGATAAAGAAATTGCAGAAGATGTTATGACTTATAATTTTCACCCAAGCCAAAAAATTGAACAAGAACCAGACGGCTCTGTAATTGTACGTTTTAAAGCAAGTGGTGATAAATCTATCATGTGGCATGTTTTCCGCTGGGGGGATAAAGTGGAAATTTTAGCACCAAAAGAATTGCGAACAGAATACGTAAATGCACTAAAATCAGTGTCAAAACGATATAAAAAATAATATGTCCAATTCTGACACATCAAAATTTTATAATAATTTTGTTAACCAAAATTATAAGGAGAAGATATGCAAACAGAAACAGCAAAACCAAAAATTAAACCAAACGAAAGACAACAACAAGCGATAGATATTCAAAACGGGCAAGTAATGCTTCTTGCAGGACCAGGAACAGGTAAAACTTTTACTGTAATTAATCGTATTGAACAAATGATTGAAAATGGAGTTGATGCTTCTACAATACTTTGTTTGACGTTTTCTGATGCCGCAGCAAATGAAATGCGTCAACGTTTGATAAAAAAAATAGGCGTAAAGGCTTCATCTGTTGATGTTTATACGTATCACTCTTTTTGTAACGATGTAATTAAACAATATCCAGAGCAATTTAGTTTGTCTTTGGGGGTTAGATTAATTACAGAAACTGAAAAATTAGCTTTGATGAAGGCTACAATTGACGAAGTTAATCCGCAAATTTTTGTGCCAAATAGAGCAGATAAATATTTTTATGCAAAAAGTTTTGTCGGTTACGTTGAACACTTAAAGAGCTTGAGAATTTCAAAAGAGGAATATCTTTCAAATATTGATACAAATCCGACTTTAATGCCTATGTATAATGCTATTGAGGCAGAAATTTATGAACGTGAGCAAAACGGAAAAACTCAAAATAAAGGTCGTTATGCAAAGTTAGAAACAATCAAGAAAAACATCGGAAAAGCCAAAGAATTATGGGATTTGAAGGAAGTTTATGCGCAAAAAATGGTTGAAAAGAACTTAATCGACTTTGCGGATATGATTTGCTTTGTGCTTAATGCTTTTGAAGAAGATGAAAACTTTAAAGAAGAAGTTTCTAATAAATACCGCTACTTCTTGGTTGATGAATATCAAGATACAAACGAACTTCAAAACAAAATTATTTTTAATCTTGTTGATGCAAATAACGAAAAAAATATTTTTGTCGTAGGTGATGATGACCAAATTATTTACGGATTTCAGGGTGCAAAAAGCGATAATATTGAGAACTTTTTGACAAAATATCCTGAAACTAAGGTAATTTGTCTTGAAGAAAACAATCGTTCAACGCAAGAAATTCTAGATTTCAGTTATAAACTTGTCTCTCAAGACCCATTAAGATTAGAAAATAATGAAACTTTCAAAAAATATAATATTTCTAAAAAACTTGTTGCAAAAAATGCAAAAATTATTGCAAAAGAGCGTAAAATCAGACGAATAGAGTTTGGTGACAGTTTGCAAGAATTTAATTATATTGTCGAAGATATCGAAAAACTTGTAAATTCAGAAGATTGTCCGAAAAATGAAGATGGTACAAAGAATTTGTCTCAAATTGCAATTCTTTGTAGAAAAAATGATGTTCTTCACTCTTATTCTGAAATGTTGAAGGGCAAAAACATTCCTTGCCAATTGAATGAAGGCAAAAGCATTTTTAATATTCGCTCTACAATTTTGATTTATTACTATATGTGCGTGTTGTGCAATCACACAAACGCAACCGAAAAGTTGTACAGTTTGCTACTAGCAGAGCCATTTAAAATCAATTTGGAAGATTACAACGAGTTGATGAAACAGCATAACATTACAAAACTTGATTTTGTAAACTTAATGCGTCAGCTTAAAAATTGGAAAGAACCGCAAAAAATAGAAAAATTCTTAGATACTTACAAAGAGTTGCAAGAGTTTGCACAAGCTGATGATTTGAGAAATACAGTCATTGAAATTATTAACAGAACAGGTATTTTGACCGCTTTTTATGCAAATCAAAAGAATAGAACTGAAAATTTAATGGGCATAAAAAAGATTATTGACGAAGCGACTCAATTGTCTAAGATTGAACCTACAACCAGCTTACAAGATTTTGTAGATTATTTGAAACAAAGTTTAGATAACGAAATTCCAATCTGTATAGACAAATCTTCAATTGTTCAAAATGCAGTTCAGTTGACAACTTATCACGGCTCAAAAGGTAGAGAATTTGAATATGTTTATCTACCTCGATTAACTGCAAAAGTTTGGGAAAAACAAACAGATAATGGCTATAAGTATATTACTGACGAGGTTTTAGAAGATGAAGATGCATCTATGAAAAAGGATTCTGACTTATTGAAACTTTTGTTTGTGGGCATAACTCGTGCAAAATATGCACTAACTCTTTCTTTTGCTGATGCAGAAGAAGAAAAACCTCAACAAATTACAAAATATTTAGCAGAATTTGCAGATTATCCGTTTGAATCTGAGCAAATTCCATATAATGCAGAGGATTTTACACACGAATTTTTTAGAGCGATTTCAAGAGATGTGTTTGACAATCAAAAAGCATTTGAAGCTGAAATTCGAGAACATGTAAAACAAATTGTTCTTTCGCCAAGCCGTTTGAACGACTACCTTGCTTGCCCTCGTAAGTTCTTCTACTTGAAGGTTTTAGGAATTGACGTTGAAGAATCTAATTGGGATAGCGCAAACTTTGGTACAATTATTCATGGATTATTAGAAAACGCTGTTAGAAGGGCAAAAAAGACAGGTGTTTACCCTACTAGCGACGAAATTAGAAAAGAATTAACAAAAGGACTTGAAGAAAGTGCATTTTCTTCTGACGCAATAAAAGAAAAATTCGTGAAATTAGGCAATAATGTCATAGAAAAATACTATCCAAAATTCTCTGAAATCCCTGTTTCCAGAGTAGATGAGGTGGAATTCTCTTTACGTGATATTGATGTTGACGGTGATTTTATTACAGGAAAAATTGACCGCATTGAAAAGAATTCTGACGGAACTTACCAACTGTACGACTATAAAACGGGTTCAGCTGTTTCAGAAAATCAAATTGCGATTGGTGGAACGAAAGAAAATTATTTCAATCAGCTATGTTTTTACAAATATGCCTTTGAAAAACTTACAGACAAAAAAGTTGCACAAACAGGTATAATTTACGTTGAAGAAAATGTTACACGAGAAAAAACACTTACAACAGAGGATATGGCATACATCGAAAATAAAATTAAAGAGGTGTACGAAAATATCAAAAATCTTAAATTCAATCCGTCTTGCGACCCTTCTTCGTGCAAGTTCTGCCAATATCAACAAATGTGTAAACTTGATTTGATATAAAAAGTTGTAAGAAAGGCGCAGAGCATACGCTCTGCGCCTCAAAAAAATATTTATTCAAAATAATTACTTAATGCCTGTTGATTTAGCAATTGCAGAAGTCAATTTAGCGATAGTTTTAGTTTGTTTAACGGTTTCAGTTCTAACAGTTTTTAATTTTTTAAATTCATGAGCCATAAGTATCGCTGCGGTTGGGTCGTTAGCAACTTGTTCAGTTAGAGTTTTTGACTGAGAAATTAATTTAGTGTATGTTGTATCAACGCTAGATAATTTGTTTAAGTTAGTTCGAATAGCACTTTTTTGTGCTGGAGTCATGTTTTTTAAGTTTTTCTTAGCTTCTGGAGTGTTAAGATAGTTAGTTAATGTAATAGCGCCGTTTTCTGCAATTTCAATATTTACTGTCATTGCATCTTTTGCAACTTTTTGAATTTTAGCTTTTTGATTAGCTAAATCTTTTTGTTTGTTTGTAGGTAATATAGCAGTAGATAAGCCGTTTACAGCTGATTCGTAGTTTTTAGAAGCAGTTGTTGCAGTGTTTACAATAGCGTTAATTTGTTTTTTCATTGCAAGTTGGTTAGCAGAAAGAGTGTTAGCTCTTTGAGTTTGTTGAGGGGTTTTAGTTTGCGTATTTGGAGTGTTTACTTTGATAGTAAATCCACCGTAGCTTTTTGAAGCTGTAGCCGCAAATGCTGTGCTAGAAATTAATAAAGCTGATACACATAATGTTGTGATAATTTGTTTTTTCATTTTAAATTCTCCTTATTTGTTACTTAATAATATATCCCAACTCTCAAAATAGTTCAATTATTGTGAATATATGTTAAATGGGCTTAAAAGTGTAATTGTCATTCTGAACTTGTTTTACATCATAATACTTTTACAATTGCGAAATAGCATAAGCCACCGTTTGCTTTAGCAAACGGTGGCTTACTAGAAAGATTATACTGAATAAGTTTATACAGCTTCTTTGTTAAGAGTTTCAGAAAGGTGAGCGATGGTTCTAGGGAAGTATTGTTGTAGGTATTGAGAACGAATAGCCAATAATTCCATAGTTTTAGGAGTAGTTAATAGCGCATTACTTTCTGCAATTGTTTCTCTAAGACCACCGACTTCTCCGCCGTAATGATTTAGAGTGTTGATAAAGTAATCTATGTGATCACGTTGAGCATCTGGGAACGCTTTGTTGAAGTTTTTCTTTTCTTCTTCAAAAGTTTTGTTCAATTTTTCATCAGTAAAGATTGCTTTACCAATAGTTTCATTTAATTTTAAACTTGAGTTCAAGTTTACATCTCTCATATCTCTAGCGTGTCCAAGTTCGTGTAATACGACGAATAATTGGTCGCCTGAGTGAATAGATTTGTCTGCTGGTGCATAGTATGATTCAAGAGGGCTGTCGATACCAACTAGAGTTTTAGTTGATTGAGCCACCTTGATTAATTCTTCACCTGGCATTTCTTTTAATGATGCTAAGATTTTCTTTTTGTTGCCTTGAATTTTTTTGTCAATGTCAAGAGTAACAACTTCTCTTTCTGGGCGTTTAAGGTCTTTAACATCAATAGTTTTGTCGCTCAAAGTGATTTCATATTTATCATCGTTGTTAGATGAGATGATTTTGTTTGGAGCAACAACTTCAAAGGTAGAACTCTTTTTCAAAAGAACTTTACCATTTTTATCTGTGATTTTGTAATCAGAAATTCTGTTACCGCTTTCGTCATTTTCATACAAATAATCAGTTCTTGTACCATCTAAAGAAACCATGTTCTTTTTAATTGATGTAATACCAGTTTTTTTATCAAATTTACCTGAAGAAACGATTTCTTCTTTGCCGTTTGGGTATTGGTATTTAATATCGAAAATACCTGGAATTTCTGATGGGGCAGTATATTCAGTTCTTGCAATTTTGTTATTTTTATCCTTGATAACTCTAACTTCGTGAGTTACAACAGGATAACCGTTTTCATCAGCTTGTAAACGAACTTTAGAAATAGTGTTGTTTCTCAAGTCTTTTACTTTTTTGATTTGGTAAATGTTACCTTTTTTAGTCCTGTAAACTTCTGCGGTTTCAATAGCTTCTTTGTTCATGTTTTTGTCAACAAGAGCTGTGTGAACTGTGCCTTTGTTGTCTTGAGCAATGATGTTAAAGGCTTGTCTGTCTGAATGGTCGCATGTGAAAATAATTTGTTTAGGATTATTGTTGCAAGTTTCTTTTTCAACTTCAGCAACTCTATTTGCAGCTTTTTCTAAAAAGTCTGATTTAAAACCAGCCATAGCAACTATATTTTCTGGGCTAAGACTTGTTTTTGTTAAAGGCTTTGTGTGTTTTAATGTTTTAGCATCAGCTTTTCTGTTGAATAAAAGAAGTTGGCTTTCTGAATATCTAGGTTTATCTTGAGCGTTTTTAACATCTGAATAATCTTTGATAGTATCAAGTTTTTCAGTATTTTGCATAGCAAAAGTTACAACGCTATTACCTGAGATGTAATCTTTTTTAGCTAAAGCGTGAATAGAATTCCATTTTTCAGGAGCATCTGTCAAAATGCTTTTCATGATTGCAATATTTTTAACGCTAAATTTTTCTCTTTGATTGCCAGATTTTTCATCTTTTATATTTTTTAATTGACCTAACGCAATATCAACATTAAAAGTTTCCTTTTCAAAAGCATCTGGAGTAGCGATGTAATCTTTTGGGGCATTAGGGCTAACTGTTCTTTGAGGGTTAGTGTGTCCTGTTTTGCTAGCAAAAGCAACGTTAATATTATTTTTGTATGGGGTAACAGTTAAATTCATTTTCTTTAATTCCTCCGTAATTCAAAAATAATAATAGTACTTTTTACACTTTTTGGCAAGTGTTTTGTGAAATATCCTACAAAAAGTGCAATAAAAGTTAACAATAAGAGTATAAAAGACACTTAATAAAAGCTAGTAAAATAGGGCTTTTTAGCCCTATTTAAAACTGTTAAATTAGTAGTAATTATTCTTCAAGATCATCTCTTATTTTTTTGAATTCTTGGTTTATAATCATAAACGCATCTAGTATGTATGGGTCAAATTGAGTACCTCGACCTTCCTTCATTATGTCTACACATTTTTCGTGAGGAAATGCGTCTTTGTAAACACGGCGGGAAGCAAGCGCATCATAAACATCAGCGATTGCCATAATTCTTGCACATAGTGGAATGTCTTCGCCTTGAAGATTTTCAGGATATCCAGAGCCGTCCCAACGCTCGTGGTGATAGCGAGCAATGTAAACGCCCATTTCAATAAAATCGTTTGTACCAAATTTTTTGTGAACTTCTGAAAGTGTATCAGCACCATAAATAGTGTGATACTTCATTTTGTTAAATTCTTCGGGTGTTAATCGTCCAGGTTTTAACAATATGCTGTCAGAGATTGCAACCTTACCAATATCGTGTAATGGACTTGCATATACAATATTTTTTACGAAACTTTTTGTAATTTCATTTTTGTATGGCGAACTTTTTGCTAATTCCGTAGCAAGCGCATAACAATACTTTTGCACCCTTTCAAGATGCTTGCCTGTGTCGTCGTCTCGAGATTGAGCAAGTTTTGCTAAAGAAAAAATTGTCTCCATTTGAGCTTCGGAAGTCTTTCTAACCTGTTGTTCAACAATTTGCATCAAGTGTTTGTTTTTTTCTTCAAGTTCTTTTTTCATATCAACCATTTTAAGGTGTGTTTTGATACGAACACGAGCTTCTTCTGCCTTGTATGGCTTTGTAATATAATCAACTGCGCCAACAGCAAATCCTTTTGCTACATCTGAAGAATTTGATAAAGCGCTTATAAAAATAATTGGAATATCTTCTACTTTAGGGTCTTTCTTTAACCTTTCGGCAAGGTCAAAACCGTTGATGTCAGGCATGTTTACGTCTAACAAAATTAAATCAGGTTTTTCTTGTAACACAAGGCTTCTTACAACTTTGGGGTCAGTCACTTGCAAGACCCTGTAAGCGTCTTTTTTTAGGATTAGTGTTAAAATCTTTAAATTTGTTTCGTTGTCATCGACGATTAAAATCTTCTTATTCATATATAAATTATAACATCAGACTTTTTCATTTGCAAAATTTCATGCTAATATAGTTACACTTAGTAAAGATAGGGATTTTACATGGAAATAGATTTAAACACAAGAGTAGAGGCTTGGTTGAATTGGCTTAATTCAACACCAGAATATATATTTTTTAAAGATTTGACAGGGGTTTATCAAGGAACATCAAGGTCAAATGCTGTAATGGCTGGATTTTCGACCATGAAAGAAATGATTGGTAAAACTGACGAAGAAATTTTTTCACCAGAAATGGTCAAAATCTTTAAAAAAGAAGACGAATTTATTATGAAATCGGGTGAAACTCGTACGTTTGAAAACTTGGTTGAGCACCCAGAAAAAGGAACTCGTTTAATTGAAACAATTAAATCTCCTTTGTACAACAATGCAGGTGAAATTATTGGTGTGCAAGGTGTTTCAAGAGATATTACAGAAAAAAGAAAACTTGTATTAAAGGTTAAGGAGCAAACCTCTCAATTGAGAGCGTTGTTTGATAATGTTCCGTTTGCCCTTTGGATTAAAGATGTTGAAGGCAAATTCAGAATGGTAAATGAAGAATATGAAAGGTATTACGGACTAAAAAAAGAATATATTATTGGAAAACACATGAGCGAGGTGCTTAGAACTGAAAAGTTAGCGCCAGAAAAAACAGTTGACCAACTGGTTGAAACCGATAAAAAAGTTATCTGGACAAAAGAAATGTTCAGAGAGGTTGAACACATGTGCTTAAGGGGTGAAGATTATTATGTTTCTATTACAAAAGCCCCAATTTTTGATGAAAAAGGCGACGTAGTCGGACTTTTGGGTATTTCTTATGATATTACAGAGGAGCGCCGTCAAGAACAAAACTTGAGAGACGCTAAACTTCAAGCCGAAAGTGCAAACCGAGCAAAGAGCGAATTTTTGGCAAATATGAGCCATGAAATTAGAACTCCGATGAATGGTATTTTAGGTTTTATTCAACTTCTTGCTGATACAAAATTGACAGAAGAACAAAGGGATTATGTAACAGAGGCACAAAAATCTTCAGAAATCCTGTTGGAATTGCTTAACGACATTTTAGATTTGTCTAAAATAGAAGCTGGTAAAATGTTAATGGAGAATATTAGCTTTAATGTTAGAAATGTATTGGAAGATGTTGGAACGCTTGCTTCATCAAACGCTTCAAAAAAAGATGTAGAAATTAATGTTTTGTGTTATTCAGATGTGCCAGAACGAATTGTAGGTGATTCTGTAAAACTAAAACAGGTGCTTAATAACTTGGTTAGTAACGCAATTAAATTTACTGATGTCGGTGAAATCAATGTGATAGCAAAACTTCTAGAAAAAAATGATAAAATGCTTCGCTTGCAATTTGATATTGAAGATACAGGGATAGGGATTTCAAAGGAAAACCAAGCGAAAATTTTTAAAGCCTTCACTCAAGCAGATAGTTCGACAACGAGAAAATATGGCGGAACAGGCTTAGGACTAACGATTTCAAAAAATCTTGTAAGTATGATGAATGGTGAAATTACTCTAGAGTCAAAAGAAGGGGTGGGTTCAAAATTCTCATTTACGGCAGAATTTGGAGTTGACGAATCAGAAGTAGAAGCGTTAGACCTGTCAAAAGACATTCTTGAAAATATGAAAATTTTAGTTGTTGATGATAACAAAACGAATTTAAAGATTGTTGAGTACTACTTGAAAGGATATAACTGCGAAACAGTTTGTGTTGAAACGGTAGAAGATGCAATTAACGAATTGTCGGTAAAAGGCGGTTATGATTTAATTTTATCAGATTATTGCATGCCAGAATATGACGGTTTGTATTTGGCACAAAAGATTAGAGAAAAATCGCAAGAACTTCCGATTATACTTTTGTCGTCTAGAGGTCAAATGGCAGATTGTAAGGCAAATACAGAAGAATTTATTCAAGGATATTTGCCAAAACCGATAAGAAAAGACGACTTGGTAAAGTGTATTTCGCTAGTTATGAATAAGACAACTGACTCTGTTGTAACAAATCAAACCTTGATTGAGGCAGGTTCAAACTTTAAATTGAGAATTTTATTGGTTGAAGATAACCTTATAAATCAAAAACTTATCTCAAAAATGTTGGCAAAAGCAAATTTAAGTTGTGATATTGCCAATAATGGAAAAGAGGCTCTTGATGCAATAAATGCAAATAAATACGATCTTGTATTTATGGATTGTCAAATGCCTGTTCTTGACGGTTACGAGACAACAAGAATTTTAAGAGAAGATGTACGTTACAAATCGCTTCCAATCATTGCGCTAACAGCAAACGCAATGCAAAGTGATTATCAAACCTGTATTGATGCCGGCATGGACGATTATTTGGCAAAACCTTTGAGGTATACCTCTTTAATAGAAATGTTGAAAAAGTATAACGACTTGCTAAATGAAGAAATTGAAAGCGATATAATCGAGGCAAAAATGGAAAATGAACATGAATTAGTGACTATTTTTGACTTAATTAAGGCAGACTTAGGTATTGAGCGTTCGGATTCTGAGGCTTTGCTTGTCGATTTTGGAAACGACTTGATGTGTCAAATTGAAGATTTAACAAATTCAATTATAAATAACGATTGCGACTTAGCATCAAAAGTTGCACACACAATAAAGGGTTCAGCTGGAAACTTGCGTATCAATAAAATATATGAGCTTGCAAAAGAGATTGAAGAACTATTGGCACAAAACGATTTGACAAGCGCACAACGACTTATCACAGAAATTAAAACGTATTGGAGTAATTTAGGTGTCTAGTATTCGTAATGCATTTTTACTACTAATTTTAACAATTTTTGTCTTTTCTATTTGCTCCTTGATGTGGAAAAGTTTGCTAGAATCGAAAAATAAACCAGTTGCGGAAAAAGAACCTTCACGAGTAGAGAAACTTGTTAAGGGCGATGATTCGGCAAATAGAGAAACCTTTCAAAAGGTAGAATATTTTGAATTTCAAGAGCAATCACAAGAAAGGTCTCGACAAGTACGAGAAATGGAAATGCAGTTTGATAGAAACAAGGAGAAGCCCCAAAGTGCACAAATTCAAACTGAACAAACTCAAAAAACAATTCCTTCAAATATTACAACTCAAAATAAAAATATAACACTTAATGAAAATATTACACCAGAGCAAATTCAAGCGATAAATGCCGAATTAGCAAAAAAATACGGTAATAATCCAGATGCAGAGGTATCAGAAGAAGATTTGCAAAAAATTATAGAGCAATTAATGCCAATACAAAATCGTTAAATATTGTTAAAATGTGCGTGAAAATCCGTTTTTCAAGGTCTTTTAATCTTATAATAGAGATGTAAATGAGAGAAAAGGATTTATGGTACTAGCATTAGTTATTTTAGGGATATTTTTAATTTTATCAATAGCAATTTTTAGGGTAAAAGCTGTTACTGTCAAGGTTGTACTGATTGCCTTGCTTACTTTTATGGCAGTTACAAGTGTCGCTATTATGGTGACAAACCCTCAAATGCATAAAATGTTTTCAATGAGCGTAATTGACTACTTAATCAAATTCAATGATGATGGTTCAATTACAACAACAAAACAAACTACGACAACTGAAATTAAACATGGTGGGGAAAAGTAATGAAACGATTTTTAGCCCTATTTATTGTCGTTGTTTATAGTCTGTCAGCAAACGCATGTTTTGCAGTTTCGCATTTGTATTTTGTAAAAAACACTTCTAAAAATACGGTAAAACCTCTTGTTGAAAAGAGTTTTGCCTCTAAAAAATATTTATTAAACAAATCGGATCCGTATTTTGGTATCAAAACTAATAACAAAAATTCAGCAGTCGTAGTGCTTCAAACAAGCGGTGCAAATCTTTTTTACTATTTTGATGGCGATAGCAACACATTGAATAGTGCAATCTTAAAAGAGTTCAATAAGCTGAAATTAGTATATGAGGAGTCTTTTAACACAACGTATTTGTCTACATTCGCAACAAAGGCTCAAAATGTAAGAGCAAATAAATCTTCAAAATACACATTTGAAGAAGTTTCAAGAGACGCACAAGAAATTCAACAACGCTCAGGACGTGTTATTTCTCAAGATGTTTTAAAAGGTTATGTAGGGCAGATATCTCGAGGAACAACTTTTAATGCTTACTTGCAAACTCCCATAAATACAGCAAACGCAAATATCGGAGATAAAGTTATCGCCGTACTTTCGGAAGATTGGGTATATAACAATTGTGTTGTAGCACATCAGGGAAGTGTAGTTTACGGTTCAATAACAAAAGCAAGACATGCAACTTACGGTTCTATGAATGGACGTGTTGTAATTGAATTTAACCAAATCAGAACTCCTGAAGGAAAGATTTATGATGTTTCTTTAGATAAAGTTGATTTTGTTGTTTCAAACGATGGAAAAGTTAATTCAGTCGTAAATAAAGTCGCAACCCAAGTTATAATAGGTGCAGTCTTAGGCTTGGTATTTGGCTTATTGGCAGATGATGCAAGCGTAGGTAAGTCTGTTGCAATAGGTGCTGCAGGCGGGGCTGCAACAGGTGTGTTAAGCTCTGGTGCAGAAAAAGGTGTAGATGCAGAAATACCTATTTATACAGAATTAGAATTGGCATTAACAAAACCGCTAAGTGTGGTTTTGAGCTACTAGATAAAGGAAAAAGAAATGAATAAAAGATTAATTATTGTAGGATTTTTAATTTTGGCAATTGCAATTGTGGGCAAATTGTTATTTATTGTTGCAAAAAATATAAAGATAGACGATTTTCATAAGTCAGCCATAATTTTTGTTGTTGATTCTTCAGCTTCTAATCAACAAATGTTACCGACTGAAATTAAGTATATCAAATCACTTTGCTCAATTTTAGACCCAGAAGATGCAATTAAAATTTTGAAAGTGTCAGAAAAATCATATCTAATTTATGAAGGTTCTCCAAGTGACACAATGGGTATTAGAAAAGCTCTAGACGCCTTTACAAAACTTGATAGCAAGGATTACGGAACAGCTTATGGCGAGGCTATAAAAAAAGCATTTGACCATTGCTTAACAATGAAAAAAGAAGGATATGTTCCAGCAATTGTCGTAGTTGGTGACTTGGAAAACGAAGGTGATGTATCAAAACAGGTTAATTGGGACACACTTCCACAAAATGTTCAAAATGTACAAAAATACGCACCAGACCTTGCAATGATGTTTGTTTATGCTCACCCAGAAAAATTAGATCTTGTTAAAACAAAATTAAATCCAGTCTTGGGTGAAACAAAATTAATCATTGCAAACGAACAAAATGTGGATAAAGCGAATAGAAGATTTTTAGAAGCAATTGGTAGATAGGAGAAATAAATGGCTTTTACTATAATTACAAAAAATTCAGAAAGAACATTCTCTGATAAAGAATTAGTTAATATCTGCTCAAAAGACGGCTTTGATTTTAAGCTAGATGTTGATTTTGACTGTATGTTAGCGGTTCAATATGATTTAAAAGAAAACAAATGTACAATTTTAAATCAATTTAATAATCCTAAGTTTTTGTTTAAGGGAAAACCGCTTCCAACAAGATTAGAGGTTGAAAGGGTTTGTAAGGTTATGATTGACGGAACAGATGAATTTATTACAATCAAAGTGATTGGCGAAACTGTTTCAAAAAACTTGCCTCAAGAAAATTTGACAGAAGAAGATATGACTGAGTTGTATGGTAGCGAAGTTAATGCTGGTGTAAGATTAAAAATAGAAAAAAGAAAAGCTGAAATTGAAGAAGCAAGAATTGCAATTACAAAAGAAGTTTCAGCTGAAATGAATAACCTAAAAAATAAATTATCAATGAACTCAAAAACAGGTATTGTATTGCATTTTGCAATGCTGTTTGCCTCTTTAGTGTGTGCTTTCGGACTTTCAAACTACATTATGGGCTTACCACTTAAAGATTCAGCAAATGTAATTCAAATGCCTACAAATATGAAAGCTATTTTCTTGTTTATGGTCGTAATTTATGGTGTTGGCTTAATGGCAAAACAAGGAATGTTCTTGTTTTTGCAAAATAAAATTGGCGAAGGCTCAGTTACAACAAAGATTGCAGAAAAATTTATGGCTGTAACATCAGCAGTTTTCTTTGTTGTAGTTTATTTAATTAATACTTTGTATTATATGACTTCAAATCAATTACCATTCTTTGCGGTGCTAATGTCATTGTTCTTCGTTGCAACAACTGTAATTCTAGCTGTTGCTTGCGGATATTTTAAACACAATAGCTCAATGACAAGAATGGATTTGGATAAGTACGAATATAGAGCCGATTTTGAACACGTTGTAAAAGAATACCAACAATGGATTGAAAGATTTGTAAACAGCTTGAGCCATTCAAAATTGAAGAAAATCGGTGATACTCTGTTCACACTTCAAATTAAATCTGTTGGCGAAATTATTTTAGGTATTTGTACAGCGCCATTCTTGGCTTATGGGGTTTCAAATACTTTGGCAATGTGTTTCCCAGAAGCTGCTGGCTGGATTAGAATTTCAAGTTTAAGATTTAGCCCAGTATTTTTGGTTCTAGCCTCTGTAATGATTGTATTTGCATTTTTTGCTTTTGTTAATGCATTTACATGTATTAGAAAAATTCAAGGCTCAAACGTATTGAAACAAGACGGTTTTAGCAACTATCTTCAACATGGCGTAGAAATTTACGGTCTTGCAGGCGTAAAAAGGTTAGATGCAGATGTTCGCCGTTCTTTTGCAATCGGTATTACAATTATCGTCATTGAATTTACAATGAATGTTTCTTACTTTATGCAAGAAATGGGTAGCGACTTGTGGGGTATGACCGTAAGTTTATTAGGCGCTTTAGTTCCAACGGCTATCTTGATTGCTGAAACTTATATGTTGAGCAACACAAAATTTGAGTGTTTTGCTTGCGATGAATTGTTAGCAAAAGTTGATAAAGATTAATGAATTATAACTTGTTTTTTAAAATATTGCTATGTTTAGCAATTATAAGCACAATATGTATCTTCTGCGCAAAGCCGAAGATGCATACTGCTGTGTTGGTTTATAGTTCTGACTACACAATTGTTGAACCGAAGGTTGAAACAACAGTTGAAAAATATCTTCCGACAGTTTCACAACAACCTCAACAAAGAAAAAAAGTGGAAAATGTTGTAAATACAGTCAAAAATGTACAAAATACAAAGGCTGAACAACCTAAAACAACAACTCAAATAAAAAAACAAACTTCTCCACAAACCAAGCAAATGCAAGCTAAAACAGCAACAAAAACAGATGTAACCCAATCAAAAAAGCAAACACATGCAAAAAAAATGACTCAGTCAGAAGAAGAAATTGCTTGGAATAAATGGCGTTCAAACCTTCAAAACAGTATTATGAGGGATACCCAATTGCCTACTGTTGAGCAAGGTACTGTGTTTAGATTTACATTTAATGTTGATAAATACGGCAGAATTTCTAACGTAAAAACTTGGTCGCTAACACCTTCTTATACGCCGATTGCGATTGAATATATTGCGCCTGTAATTAGAAGTTATCAAGGAAAAAGTATCCTAAACTTCCCAGCAGGTTCAGAACGTATGAAGGTCGAATTTGACGGAAAAATGAAGGTTGCAAGTGTGCAAAAATACAGCACTCCTCAAGATTATAATGATTATGAAAAAATAAGAAAATAGGAAAATATTATGTATAAATGCAAGGAATGTGGAACTGAATACGAAATAAAACCCAATTACTGCGATTGTGGTAACGATACATTTGAAGAAATTTTGTCAGAACAACAGACATCAAAAAATGATGTTACAAATGTTACAAAACTTAATAATGCAGAAAAGGTTAAAGAAGAAAAAACAGAACCAAAAATTGAAAAGTCTGAAGTAATACCCGAAAGAGTTGAGGTTCGACAAGAAAAAATTAAAGTCACAGAACCTAGAAATGCAGTTCAATATGACTATTCTCGTTTGAGACAGTTCTTTGACCCAATTTCTACAACAATTTTCTGTGTTTGTATTGTGCTTGCAATTTTGATTGTGCTATTTGCAGGCAATTCATTAATTAAAAAGGATAGCGAAAAAATAACAGAAACTCCAAAACAAACGCAAAATTTGAATATTCCAGATATTGATAAATTATGGAATAGTACACCACCAAAGGTTATGGAACAACCTAAACAAATTGAAACTCCGATTCAACAAGAGGTTGAACCTTCAAGAATTGTCGAATTACCAAAGGTTAAAAAACAAGAAACCCAAAAATCTGTTGCAAAATCTCAAAATAAGACTGTTTCTCAAAACAAACCTTCGACTTCGCAAAAACAAGTTTATAAATCACAAACAAAAGATGTCGCAAAAACTCAACCTGCGCAAAATACGGCAGTATTAAAACAAGAATTTCAAAATTATAAATTGTCCTTGAGAAACCGCCTTGCATCAAGAATGGATTTTACAAGAATTGTAGGTGACGGTGAATGTGTTGTTGTTTTCAAAATTGATGCTTCAGGCAAATTGACAAATAGAAATTTTGCAAAACAATCAGATAATGACAGCTTGAATGACGTTGTTTATAATGCGGTAATGCTAACGCCAACCTTTAATCCTCCACCAAAAGGCTATAAAGGCGAAACTTTTCACTTGAAAGTCCGCATGTATTCAAACAATTACGAAGTTTATTTGTATTAGTGTTTTAGATTTAACGTCATCCCGCACTTGCGATTTTTCGGTAGGGTGAAACGTAGTGAAACCCGTCAGGTGGAGTGGGACGTTACTCCCACGACAACCCGAATAAATCAAGACATTGCGAAATATTTTAAATAAAATTTCAATTCAATCATAACAAATATATTATACCATTTTGCAATTAATAAATTGTCTGATTTAAAACGTACGTATTTTGTCGTACGCTTTTTTACGGACACGCATACCTAAAAACTAATGCGTAAGATACTTTTAAACTTTTATTTGCCGTTAGTGACAGAAATAATAAAAGATACAGAACTTAAACCACCCTAAATATATTGAATAATATATATTTTAGCTACTTGATAAATTCGTAATATTGTTGATTTTGTTGTTGAACCGCTGAAGATGGCGTTGTCATTGACTGTTTCATTACTGTCGAGAAATTAGACAAATTTTTAACTGTGTAAAATTTTCCGCCGGTTGTCTGTGCTAAACAAGAAAGTTTGCTAGAATTGCTACCGACTAAAATGACGTCTATATGTACATCTTGGCGTTTTGACATTAAACTTTTTGCGAAAGCGCAAGGGTCTCCGCCACAGTTCTCACCCCCATCGGTAATAAGGACAACCTTTTTGGGAGTTTGTCTTGAAAATGTTGTTAAATCTTGGTAAATCGCTCTATCTAAGCCATATACAAGCGGTGTTGCGCCACCTATATCAACAGAATTCATACCTCTAAGAATTGAGTTTGTGTTAGCCCTTGTCACGCTTGCAACTTGACGGGTTGCAGAGCACGTACCGCTAGTGCTACCAATGAAATTCTCGGTTATAGCTACATATTTTCCGTTCTTTCTTACTACCTTTTTGACATCGGCTAAAGCCCCGCCATTGGCCGGATTAGCCCCATTTGAATCATGCCCGAAAACTCTAAAACCAACCGCAGTTGTGCTCGGAATTTGTCCCATAACGCTAGACATGGCGTTTTTAGCCTCTCTAATCCAATTAGACATGCTTCCAGAATAGTCCATAACCAGCTCTATGACTGGAATTTGACCTGCGTTAACTTGATTGCTTCCTATGTAATTTTGTGGTGTGTATATGTTATAATAATTTGTTACCTGAGTTTTAGTCGGTGAAACGATTTGACCGTTTTGCTTTACCGTTCCGCTAGTGTTTACCTTGTATTTGGCAGCAAAAGCGCAGCAAGATGCAAGTAAAATAAGCGTTATGGCTATTATCATATTTCTTTTCATAATTCTATCCTTTTTTCTTTATTATAACATACTCTAATGCACTATTAAAGCGTATCTTGGATATTTGTATTGATAAAAATCGCTTCTAATTAAGCCAATTTCTTGGTATTGTAGCCCTAAGTCTTTACACAACTGCTTTTGAAGCCAATATTCCGACTCTCCTTGATTTACAATAAACATACTTCCTCCATCATTAAGGCATTCTTTAGCGTGGGCAAGCATTTGAGCAGGATTAAAGTATTTCATTGGTAATCCCCATTGCTTGTGTTGAAATTCTCCAACAAACGGCAAAAACCACGTTATGTAATCAAAACAGCCGTTTATATTTAGAAAATTATCTGCAATATATCTTGTAAAAGGTAGGTATTTTATATTGTATTTTGCAATTTCTTTTCTAGAATATAAATTCCAGCAAAGCCTGTATGCATCAAGCTCTACGCCAGTCATTTCAAGGTGATGACACGCATTTTTAAAGTATATGTATTCGCCTCTTGCGTAAAACCAATTTTTAGAGCCAATGTCTAGTATTTTCAAGTCTTCGTGCGGAAAAATTGGAAAATATTTGTCCAAGATATCAAGTATATAAAGGTTTTCCGAACAATTTAACCTTGTTATATCGTTTTTTAAAATGGTCAAATCATACTCACTATCAGGGATTAAGTCACTTACATCTTGTGGTTTAGGTGAGTAATTTTTTCTAGAAAATTTTGTTTTTTCACGTAGAAAAAAGTCTATTTTGTTTTTAAAATCTGACATTAGTTATCACCTCTAAGCCACTCTATACAAGAGCTTACAAATATTGCTTTGTTTTCTAAATAAATATCTTCTGCGTGTTTTCCACCTTTGATAATCAATTCTTTTTTAGGTTCATTTGCTTTGTTGAAAAGCTCTCTATTATGCCATATTCTTATTATTGGGTCGTTTGTTCCACCTATAAGTAAGACAGGGATTGAAACTTTACCTATTTGCTCAATGGGTACTGGTTTTCTTTTAAATGGGTGAGTGAACTGAATAGATGTCCAGCGCTTGAATTCAAACTTTTTGAGTGTCGGAATAAACGCATTGGGGCTGAATACGTTGTTTTCAATCTTTTTAAAATCTGTTGGTGCACTAACCAAAATAAGTTTTTCAATGCTGTCGTTATTGGCGCAATAGTCAATAGAAATAAGGCTTCCAAGCGAAAAGCCCATTAAATAAATCTGTTTGTAACGTGTCTTTGCATAATCGACAATAGCGCTTAAATCTTTTGTTTCATTATGACCAAAGCTATATAATCCATTGCTTTTGCAGTGTCCTCTAAAGTCAAAAGTTATAACATCAAAATTGTTTTCAAAACTCTTTGCAATCGCTTTAAATGCTAATGAATCTTTACTCATAAACCAGCCATGTGCAACAATTAGAACCGCATTATGTCCGCTTAAATAGTGATTATAAGCGATTTTTATATTATCTTCAGTCGTTACAAAACCTGTATTAATGTTTGATTTAGCGCTTGTTGTCATAATTAAATTTTAATAGAAAAGCAAATTTTTAAATCATGCTCAAACTCAATTGTTAAGATACTTAAACATGTTTGCCATGCCTGAAACCATGTTATAGCATGCATGTACACTAATTCATTCGCCTTACATGTCCTTGTAAGGCTTTTATTTTACCCTTTATTTCAGTAACATGCAATCGCCATAAGAGTAGAAACGATATTTATTTTTGATTGCTTCTTCGTAGGCTCTAAAAATAAATTCTTTACCCTCTAATGCGCTAACTAGCATTAATAGAGTGGATTTTGGCAAGTGGAAGTTTGTAATTAAGTTATCTACTACTTTGAATTCATAAGGTGGGTAAATAAATAGGCGTGAAGCCGATTTGCACGCTTTTATTTCTCCAAATTGTTGATATGCAGTTTCAAGTGTTCTAACTGAAGTTGTACCAACAGCAACAAGTTTTTTGCCCTTTGCTTTTGCATTATTAATAGCATCTGCGGTTTCTTGAGATATCTCAAATTCTTCTGAATCCATTTTGTGGTCTGTAACTTCGTCACATTTTACAGGTCTGAAAGTGCCTAAACCTACAGTTAATGTGACATACGCAATTTCAACCCCTTTTGCTTTTAGTTTTTCTAAGATTTCTTTTGTAAAGTGCAAACCTGCGGTAGGTGCTGCAACAGAGCCTTCGTTTTGTGCATAAACTGTTTGATAACGCTCATAATCAAGAGATTGACGTTCGTCATCTGTCATTTTTCTTTCAATGTAAGGTGGAAGTGGAATATTTCCAACTTTATCTAAAACTTCGTATAAGATACCGTCATAAATAAGCTCTACGAGCCATTTGCCTTCCTCTAAGCGCTCTAACATTTTTACACTTAAGCAATCTGCAACCTTTAAGGTCATTCCTTCCTTAACACGTTTTGCGGGTTTTATAAGTGCTTCCCATTGTTTATTATCGTGTTCTTTAAGTAGGAAAATTTCAATCAAAGCGCCTGTTTCTTTATGGGCATATAGACGAGCGGGAATAACTTTTGTATTGTTTAATACCAAAATACAATTATCATCAAGGTAGTCAACAATGTCGTAAAAATGTTTATGTTCAATAGTTTGAGCTTGTTTATCAAGCACCATCATGCGTGAATTTTCACGTTTTTCGCTTGGTGTTTGTGCAATAAGTTCTTCTGGTAAATTGTAGTCAAATTCGCTAACTAACATTTTATTTTTTATTTTCAACCTTTTTCGCTTTTGCAACTACATCATCATCTATTTTTTGTTTTTTCTTTTCGTCTTCTTTTTCAAGTTGTTTATTAATAATTACAGTTTGTGCAACTTGGATAACATTACTTGAAATTAAGTACAATAGAACCCCAGCAGGAATTGGAATGAATACAAAGGTTGCTGTCAACATAATAGGCATAAATGTATTCATTGACTTTTGAATAGCTTCTTGAGCTGGGTCTTGGTTTTTTGTCTTAGATGTTGCCATCATGATTTTTTGAGTGGCAAACATTGTCAAACCAAACAATACGATTAAGATTAAAACATCATAGTGAAGTGTGTTTTTAACTTCTTTAGTAGGGAATGTGGCAACTAAAATGCCATCTTTTCTTTCAAATGTCATAAGTTCTGATTCTTTTGTTTGTAAATCAGTAACTGTTATTTCAGCTTTTTGAATTTTATCTAATTGACTGAATTTTAAATCTAGATTATCAAGGCTAACTTTAAAATCAACGGATTCACCAGGGGTTAATTCACCTTGAATTTCAACGGCTTTGTTAGGTTTTGAAATTTTTACGTTGTCCAAAGTTTCTTTGTCTAAATATACTTTAGCTGTTTTGCCTAACATAAAGCTGTCGTATTTAGAAACGCCTAAAACACCGTCGTTAGAGATGCCTGCGTTAGTTTTTAGTGTTGCATCTAATCTATTGATGAATAAGAATGGGCTATCACCAGCAATTTGAATGAATTGAGGACTCATTAACGCTGAATATAACAAGATGAAAATAGGCATTTGTATTAACAATGGGAAACAGCCAGCCATAGGGTTGAACTTGTGTTCTTTGTAGAACTCCATCATTTTTGTTTGCATTTGTTGAGGATCATTTTTATAGCGTTCCTGAATAGCTTTCATTTTAGGTTGAAGCATTTGCATTGTACGCATAGAGCGTTGTTGAGATACACCTAAAGGCCACATTGCAAGTCTTACCAATACTGTTAATAAAATAATACCTACACCGAAACCACCGATAATAGACAATGATTTAAGTATTTCAATAGTGATAGTTATAAAATCCATAATAAATTCCTTTAATGATTGTGATAGTTTACTTTTTCTATAAAAAAGAACCGTCTTTTAAGGCGGTTCTTTTAAAATGGTCGGGATGACACGGTTCGAACGTGCGACCCCTTCGTCCCAAGCGAAGTGCGCTACCAGCTGCGCTACATCCCGTCGCCATTATATTCTGTTTGCGGTGGAGGTCTGCCCTAAAGCTAAGACTTACATCCGCAAGAAAATTCTATAATAAAGAAATTGTCACGTCAAGTTTTATTTTTGAAAATGTTTACAATATTTGTTAATAAAGCATTTATTTTATATCTTTTTGAGAGATAATTGTACTTAATATGAAAAAGTTGTTGATTGCATTATGTATGTTTCTGTTATTTTCGTCTGATTGTTACGCAGAAGATGCTATTTACCTGTCAATTAACGATGTAGCTGCTCCGATTCAAGAAAATTTAGAAGAACCTTTAGGAGCAAATGATAAAGAAGATGCTAATGCGTTTAATCTTGATGGTGCAATTATCCCAGATGTTCAACCTGAACAAAAAGAAGAGGAAGTGACATCTTTTGCTGATAGACTTGTTGGCAAAAATGATGAAGCATATTTAAAAGCTAGTGCTGAATACAAAGCTATGAGCTATACAGGTGGTATATTTTCAAAAGAAACTTTTATGGAGTTTGAAGGTGGACCTATAAAAAATATGCAACCTTTCTTTGTTTATGGTGGAAATTTGTCGGCAAATATGCTTTATGACGGATATCATACAGATTATGAAGATACATCAATAGATTTAGCTATAAAGGGCGAATTTAGAAACGAAAAATTAAAAACAGATTATTGCTTAATTTTTAACATGTTACCTCAGCATGACAAAAATTTCTTTCAAACTATGATTAGAGATGATTTTATTACAATAAAAGCAATTCCGCATCACAGTATATATTTGGGAAGTTTTAGAACTCCAATTGGTGTTGAAGGTGGCACTAGCGGTTATATGGTTCCATTTTTAAGGCGTTCTCAAATTGCTAGAAATTTGGGTAGTGTTCGTGGTGTTGGTACTAAAATTTTGGGAAATTATGACTTAATTGAATATAATTTAGGTATGACAAGTTCCGACAGAAATTTTCAAAAATTTCTTCCTGGAGTTGAGTTTAACGGCTTGTTTTCATTAAAACCTTTAGGCAAAACTAACGGGCAATATGGAAAATTAAAATTTGGTGGCGGTTTAAATGCTGGACATAGAGAGTTTGATTATACTGTAATTTCAGCTCATTTGAATTACAAATATAAAGGGGCTCAATTTGATTGTGAATATGCAATTTCAAATGGTTCAAATGGATTATCTGGTTTAACTAGAACAAAAGCCGATGGCTTTAATGCAACAGCATCTTATTATTTGACAAAAAACTTCAGTTATTAGCAAGATACGATATTTTTAATAGTGACAGAAATCTTTCAAGTCATCATACATCTGAATATACAGCCGGCTTAAACTACTTTATTAAAGGTAGTGCTTTGAAATTTATGCTTAACTATGTTTACTCTCATTCTGAATTTACAAAGGATTCAAACAAAATTTTATTGGGAACTCAAATCATTTTATAAGCTACACTTGAAATCATGCAAATACATGTGTCTATTGAATTTGAGCACGTTTACAAATCTTAATATTTGTATTAAATATGGCAATTATTTTCAAAATGAATACTTTATATAAGTACGAGAGATAAAGAGGATTAAAAAATGAGTTTCTTATTA
>SAMEA104315421__coassemble_606_pt1 | contig 46461 bp, 55 predicted proteins | sample SAMEA104315421__metabat2_low_PE_020 | metagenome-assembled genome bin SAMEA104315421 (sample SAMEA104315421) | gut metagenome | biome: Monkey gut; feature: monkey-associated habitat; material: faeces | place: China | collected 2013
CAGAACAGCCAGATATTCAACATCGCCAATTACTCAAAATAGATTGGCTGCATAAAAGACTATAAGGGTTAAGGTAAAACATAATGTCATTCTGAACTTGTTTGACAAAGTGAACAGGCGAAATATGAGCCTTGTGAACCTGTCCCCCGTGTGGCAGAATCTCTTGTAGTAGAGACCCTGAAATAAATTCAGGGTGACAATTAGGTTAAAAATGTGTGTGAAATAAAAAAAAACGGTGCGAGGTTTTCAACCTCGCACCGTTTTTATTCTCCATAATATCTGTTGTTTACATTCTTTATGTTACAATTCAAAATATGAAAAACTTAAAACTTATACTAATAATTCTAGTTATATTTTTATTAGTTCCGTCAGTGAATGCAAAAAATATAGATACAGATAAAATTGATTTCAACAAGGTAAAATTTACAGAAACTCAAAACCCTGTAACCTACAAGTATATCTTAGATTATGCAAATATGTTGTATGACAAAATCAATACAGATATACCGTTTAAAGAAAGTTGGGGGTTAGAATATAGATATAAGTTACATACAGACGGAACAATCTCTGATTTAAAACCAATGCCATTGAACATTCCGTACAAGGGAAAACCGATAAACAAATTGTTTGAAGAGTTTATAGTCAATACCACTCCACCACCATTTCCAGAAAATATGGAGATTGGAGATGTGTACATAGAATTACATGTTGATACTTTTGTTGTAGACAAAACTACAATCTACTTTTTAAGAAGAAATGATGGTGCTCCTCAAGCTGGAAACTATGTATCAATTTATATTCCCGTAAAAATTTACCAAAAAATGTTCAAATTTTATAGATAAAACTTGTCCGTAATTTTACGTACGTAAAATTACGGACGTTTTAAATCGGACTAAAAAATAATAGAAAAATGTTACTCTTTTAAAGGTTAAAGTTAAAAGAGGATTTTTTATGACAAACGAACAAAATATTCACACAAACGCAAACGATTATAGAGATTTATGCTATTTCGCAGGAGATGTTTTAAAAGGGAAAACAACAAATTTACCTTCTGGTTATAGTGTAATAGCAAAGGAATATAACAAAAAGACAAATTTTAAAGCAGTTGCATATCAAAAGGGGAATGATGTTGTATTATGTTTTGTAGGCACTGACAAATTCAGCATGCAAGACCATAGAACTAACCTAAAAATGGCAACCTCAAGCGAGCCAACAAGACAAATGATTCTTGCAAACACTTTCTACAAAAATTTCGAAAACAAATATAAAAATATAAAAGTTATCGGACATTCAGAGGGTGGAAGTGAAGCGTTATACGTGGGATTAAAAAATAAATTACAAACAGTAACCTTCAATGCTTACGGCTTAAATAAAAATCTTGAAAAATCAATTGGTAACGAGCATGCAGATGAATTAGTTACAAATTATCGTGACCCTTTAGACCCTGTATCAAAATTGAGACCTCTTGTTGGCAAAACCTACATTGTAAAAAGCAATAGAAAATTCGCAGAAAAAATCAATCCATTTGGCATGATTAGCGCTCACAAAATTTCAAACTTTGGAGATTGCAACAATGCTCAAGCAATTGAAGAATACAAGAAAAAACATACCTTTATTGATAATGTCAGTGAGGCTGAAATTACGGACAAAGATATTGCTAAAATGCCTACTGATTTGTATGAACTATACGATGCTGAAATATCAGATAGACTTTCAAAAGGCAAAATTATACGAGAACAAGATGCACAAAATGCAACCTTGAACGGAGATTTAATTAAAGTATCGTCTTATACAAGAGAAGACGGAACTCAAGTTGACGGATATTACAGACGAAAGGCTAACACATAATTACCTATAAAATTTGAATATTTTTTGGTAATTCTTTACAGGTATATAAATTGAAATATGATTTCCAGGATATAATGCACCACCATTTTCTCTTAAATAATATATTTCAATTTCTTCGACTGTTGTTGTATCAACATATAATTCTATGTACACATCTCCAATCTCCATATTTTCTGGAAATGGTGGTGGAGTGGTATTGACTATAAACTCTTCAAACAATTTGTTTATCGGTTTTCCCTTGTACGGAATGTTCAATGGCATTGGTTTTAAATCAGAGATTGTTCCGTCTGTATGTAACTTATATCTATATTCTAACCCCCAACTTTCTTTAAACGGTATATCTGTATTGATTTTGTCATACAACATATTTGCATAATCTAAGATATACTTGTAGGTTACAGGGTTTTGAGTTTCTGTAAATTTTACTTTGTTGAAATCAATTTTATCTGTATCTATATTTTTTGCGTTCACTGACGGAACTAATAAAAATATAACTAGAATTATTAATATAAGTTTTAAGTTTTTCATATTCTGAATTGTAGCATAAAGATTATAAACAGATGCGGTTTCAGAATCTCATGCTTGAGAGACCCTGAAATACTCTTGGATTATTCGGGGTATCGGCAGAGTTAAAAAATCGTTTCTACTACAATCTTAACATTTGTATATAATTTGTATACAAACCTTAATAAAAGTGCTATAATCAGCATGTTATGTGCGAAAGTTAAAAGGTTATTTGGTTAGACAATTGTAAATTTTATTTAACAAAAAAGTCACGTTTAGCAATTTTTTACGTTCATCAAACTTTCAGACAACATAGAAATTTTAGATTAGGAAGGTAAGGTATGCAAGTAAACAAAGTATCAGCAGTAGCATTTACAGGAATTAAGAACACTCAAAAAGCTGAAAAAAAACAAACACAAGCAGTTAGTACAAACCCGATGCAAAAAGTTCCGATGCCTAGCGCACAACTTATGCAAGTAATGTCAGGTGTAAAAGTTTCACGTCCTGAACCTACAAAATATACCCCAGAAACTGCGGAAAAATTCTTAGAAAATCACCCTGCAAACAAAGTATTAAAAGGTGAAGACAGAGACAATGTTAAAAAAGTTATGTGCAGTGGCACTAAAGAAGCCGCTAATGTTCAAATGCAACTTTCTTTAATCGCTGATGGCGACCTTGAACCATCAACAGTTAAATGCTATTGGGCAACTGGCAAAATGAATAAAAATCTTGCAAAAGATATTGATATGGTTTACGAAGCTAAAAAAGCTGGCAAAAATGTAAACGACGTATATGTACCAACAGTAAAATCAAAATCAGAAGGACACAAAAGTGCTAAAGTTGGTGACGTATTTAAAGTAGATAAAGAAGACAAAATCTACGTTAAAGCTAACGACAAAGAATCTAGACAATTAAACATGGACAAAGATATGTTCGTTAAATTGTTCCCACCAGCTAAAAGATTTACAACTCAACAAAGAAGCATTGGCGATTGCTACCTTGTTTCTACTTTAGGTACATTAATGAACAACCCTAAAGCAAGAGTTGCTGTTTATGAAGCCTTCAACCAAGACGGTAAAGACGTAACTGTTAAATTCAAAAACGGTTTCGGCGAATATAAATATAAAAATGCAGAACTTCCAAAAGACCGTGTTGAAAAATACAGCCTTGCTGGTTCAACAGGTATTCGACTATTAGAAGATGCTTACGGTCTTGATTCTGTAAACAAAGCCGACACAATGTTCAAAAAAATTATGAACGAAAGAATTGATGCTAAAGAAAAAGAATTAGCAAAAGCTCCTATGGCTAAAAAACCTGAATTAATGGAGTCAATTAAAGGTCACAAACAAAGATTAGCTGATTATAACAAGGCTAAAGCTGACCCTAACAGAACAATAGTTGTTTGTCGTGACGATAACTACTATAACATCTTCTACGAAGAAGACAAAAACGGTTTAGTTTTCACAGACTTAAAGAAAGACCCAGATAATAAAGAAGATAAATTCCAACGTGCAGCTGATTTTTACAGAGGCTCATTAGGTGGTTATAACTTTGAAGTATTACAAAGATTCGGTTTCGGCGGTTTCAGACAATGGAACTTGAACTTTGAAGCAGATAAAGTTAAAGATATGATGATGAAGCCAAACTTCAACGAAGATTACATCATGACCGGTGGTACTCGTGCTTCTGGCGGTAGAACAGAAAACCCTGTTGCTGAAGCAGCTGGTGTTTACGGTTTCCACGCTTACACTCTTGAACCACAAGTTGGCAAAAACGGTGAATTAAAAGTAAGATGCACAAACCCTTGGAACACTTCTTACAACGCTGACATTGATTATGACAAATTCTTAGAATATTATGATTCAGCTTCTGTATGTGATGTAAACTCTTATGGTAAAAACTTACCACTTGAAGAACAACCTGTTAAATACGGTAAAAAAGGACCTATCGCTCCTGATTCAAAAGAAGAACCTGTAACTTGGTACATCACAAACAAAAAACCTGTTGACGTGAAAAAAGTTAACATGAAAAACGTAAAAACTGTTGCCGAAACAAAAGAGGCTAACGAAGCTAAAAATGTTAAAGTTGCAGAAAACAAAAATGCTAAAGCAGAAACTAAAAAAGCATAGTGATATAAGTTAAATAATTAAGGCGGATTTTGAATTAAAAAATTCAAAATCCGCCTTTTTATTAGCTATACTCTTATTATATATACTATCCTATATTTTTATATAGCTTTCTTAATAGAAGATTTTTTCGCAATATATTAAAATATTCTTATTATGATAAACGAACAGTTGAAACTTATTGGAATTAATATCAAGGCTGAAAGATTAAAAAAGAATCTTTCACAAGAGCAATTAGCAGAAATGACAAATATTTCAATACCTACAATCAGTTTGATTGAAACAGGTAAGCAAAACACTTCTATTTTGAACATTCTTGAAATCGCAAGTGCTCTTGGTGTTGATGTTAGTACATTAGTCGAAGGGATTTAATTTTTAAATACTAAAAAGGCGCAGAGGTTAAAACCTCTGCGCCTTTTTTATTTTAATTATTCTTCTTTAGACTCTTCATCATTTTCAGATTTTTCATCTTCTGTTGTTTCAAGTTCTGTTTCTGTTTGAGTTTCAGAGTCATCTGTTTTTTCTTCTTCTTTCACTTCATCTTCAACTTTTTCTTGTTGTTCTTGAGGTTCAGAAGTTTCTTGTTGTTTTTTCTTTTTATTTTTTTTCTTCTTTTTCTTTTTAGGTTTTTCAACTTCTTCAGATTTTTCTTCTGACGAGTCTTTTTCGTCATTGTTTGAAGTTTCTTTATCCTCGTTGTCGTCGTTTTCTTCTACTTCAACTTCAATTTCTTCTTCAAATTCTACTTCTTCATCGTCATCTTCGTCATCATCAGACTCATCATCTAATTCTTCAGCTTTTTCTACCAATTTAGCAATTCTTTCTTTTTCTGCTTCTTCGGCTTTTATAGCTTCTTCAATTTCGTCTTCATCTTTTGCTCTAACAACCGGAATTGAAAGCATTAATGCCAACTGGTCATCTTCTGGAGTAAAGTTTAATTCTAACAACTCTTTATCCATTACAACGTATTTAGAAAGAAGGTCAATCATTTCTCCTCTCAAACGCTCTAACAATCTTGGATTTAAGTTTGTTCTATCTTGCATCAAAACCAATTTCAAGCGGTTTCTTGCAACATTTTTAGATTCTTCTTTTTCTTCTGTTTTTGTGAAAAAGTCCACAACTTTATTGTATAAATCTGCAAATATTTCTTTCATTGTCTACTGCTCCTTTTTTGCAAAAAGGTTTTGAAAGAAAGCCTTTATTTTTGAAATTAAATCTTGTGGTTCATCAATGTTTAAAAATTCAACGGTTTCACCCATAATTCTTTTTGCAACATTTTGATATGCTTGACCGGCTAAAGATTTTTCATCATTAACGATTGGTTCACCTTTGTTTGTTGATGTAATAATTCCTGTATCTTCTGGAATAATACCGATTAATTCACAAGAAAGAATTTCTACTACATCTTCAACGCTCATCATATCATTTGTTTTAATCAAATTAGGACGAACTCTGTTTAATAACAAGTTATATTTTTCAATGTGTTCTTTTGATTCTAAAAGACCAATAATTCTATCCGCATCACGAACAGCAGACATTTCAGGAGTTGCAACAACAATTGCTTCTGTTGCGCCAGCTGTCGCATTTTCAAAGCCTTGTTCAAGACCTGCCGGACAATCTACGATAATAAAATCGTTATCTTCTTTTAATTCTTCACAAATTTTCTTTAATTGTTCACCTGTAATAGCTGTTTTATCTCTTGTTTGAGCAGCAGCTAAAAGACAAAGGTTTGGATTTTTCTTATCTTTAACCAATGCTTGTTTCAATTTGCAACGTTCTTCAACAACATCTACAATTGTGTATACAATTCTGTTTTCTAAGCCTAACAACAAATCTAAGTTTCTTAAGCCTAAATCTGTATCTATTAGAACAACTTTATTACCAGCTTTTGCTAAAGCTGTACCGATGTTTGCTGTGGTAGTTGTTTTTCCTACACCGCCTTTACCAGACGTAATTACGATTACTCTACCTGTCATTATTTCTCCTTACTTTCGTATGTTGTAGTTATAACTATTGATTTACCGTCAATATATGCTTCTTCCGGTGTGAAAGAAGGTGATTTTTGAACAAATGGAATGTTTTCTGTGTTAACACGTCTTGCATAGCAATTAGCAATTCTCAATTGAATTGCGTTCATTTTTAATGCTCTAATTCTTGCGTTTACATTGCCATGAGAACCTGCTTGTGCAATACCACCTAAAACGCCCCATACTGTAACATCACCCCTTGCAACAATTTCGCTACCTGGATTTGCATCACCAATTACAACAATGTTTCCATCTGATGTAATTGTTTGACCAGAGCGAAGTGTTTGGTGCAAATATAATGTTGGTAATTTTTCAATATCTTCGTCGTCTTCCTTGTCTTCGAAGTTTGGAACTTCATCTTCGTCCATAGTTGCATAAGTTCTCATTTCATCTTCTTTAAGAATACCTTCTTCTTGTGCAAGCTCTTGGAAAGCTAAATCATGCTCGCTTCCGCTGAACAAATCTGGTTTCTTTGTTAATGCTTCCAATTCTTCTTGAGTTGGTTCAATTTTTGGAATTTCAACTTCGTTTTTCAATTCTGAAATTTGAATTTCTAAAGCGCCAGCTGACTCTTTTGTTACTTCTGAAGATGAATCAACAAATTCTAAAGTTGAATCCATAGATTCAATTAAGGCTCTGATACTCAACAATTGAGATTGAGTTAAATCAATACCTTCTAATTTCAAACAAATCTTTTTACCCTTTGCTTCAGGCATTTCTAGAATAGAACTTAATTCATAAATAACTTCTGCTGCATTTTTTGCATTACTTAAGTTCACAATAAATCCGTTTTCAATAAAACCGTTATCCAAAATATTCTTCCTTTGCTATTTATATATTACTGCTTATATTCTTATATATATCTTAAAAAAACTTTAAGTTCAAGAAGATAATTATTTAGACCATGCCAAATTAGGCTAAAACGGGCATGGGTTTTGGAAATTATTTACATTTCTTAACTAAAAATCAAAACATGAAAACATGCGCCATTCATGGGTTTCCATGTTTTTGCAGGCGCTAATCATGTCATAGCGCAAAAGTCATGCTTATTAATATACCTACAATTCAGCGATTATGCATGTTCAAGGTATATGTTGCGAAATGTGAAAATAGGGCTAAAATGCCCTTGCAAAAACGCTTTGAAATTTTACAATGTATATAAAGCAAGTAAACATTGCTTTGTGGGTAGTAGTTGGGCATGACAATCAGTCTACGCCTAGCAATATATATATATTTCATAATCAAATTAAAAAATAATACTTGGAGGAAATACATAGTGTTTAGAAGTCGTGATATGGGACGAGCAGTAGCCGTTAGAAGATGGACACCAACAGCGTTAGATTGCTATAAACGTGGTTGCAATTGTGAAGGTTGTTTCTACAAAGATTTCTTCTCTGGCTCATCTCAAAAATGCCAAATGAAGGCTTCTGTTTTAGAATTAGTGAGAGTTTTAGGTACTCCAAACGTTGAATTACAACAAATCATTTCTGATTAATTATGTTAACAATACATAATTGATTAATTGATTTTAAATCTTGTTTCTAGTATTCTATCTATAAAACTAACATTGGAGGCTTAATAATGCGTATACACGTAAACGGACGAAACATCGAAATCACAGAAGCTATCAAGGCTTATGTAAAAGAAAAAATTGGTAAAGTAGCTACACACTACGACCAAATTCAAGGTATTGAAGTAATTTTATCAGTTATCAAAAATCCAGCTGCTGCTGAAAAACACATCGCAGAAGTTAGATGCAACTTAGACAAAGTTAAAATTCATTTAGAAGAATCTGCTGAATCTATGTATGCTAGCATTGATTTATTATCTGATAAATTATTAAGACAAGTTCAAAAAGTTAAAGATAAAGCATTATCTTCTAACAAAGCATCTATCAGAATGGAAAATGTTGACAACAACGATGAAGAAGAAATCGAAGTTGTTGAAGCAATGCCAGAAGAATAGATATCATGCTTAACGGTAAAAAAATTGTTGTTATCATGCCTGCTTACAACGCAGAGCATACGTTAAAACAAACTTATGATGAAATTTACCGTGAATTTGTAGATGAAATTATTTTAGTAGACGACAGCTCTTTAGATAATACTAAAGAGCTGTCGAAATCTTTAAATATCACAACTATTGTACACAAGGAGAATAAAGGTTATGGGGGCAATCAAAAGTCTTGCTACCTTGCTGCGTTAAAGGCTGGAGCTGACATTGTTGTTATGTTGCACCCTGATTATCAATATACACCTAAACTTATCCCTGCAATGGTATCTATGATGGCATTTGAACAGTATGATGCCGTTATGGCGTCTCGTATGCTTGGAAATTCAGCGTTAAAAGGTGGTATGCCACTATATAAATTTATAGCAAACAAGTTTTTGACAGGGTTTGAAAATTTCTTTTTGGGAGAAAAATTATCTGAATACCACACAGGTTTTAGAGGTTTTACAAGAGAGGTTTTAGAAAAATTACCACTTGCAAGTTGCAATGATGATTTTATTTTTGACAACGAAATTTTGGCACTGTTATTCTTTAATAATTACAACATTGGCGAAATTTCTTGTCCTACAAAATACTTTAAAGAAGCATCATCAATTAACTTTACACGCTCATGCAAGTACGGTTTTGGCGTTTTGGGTGTAAGTTTGCTTTACAGACTTGCAAAAATAGGTATTAAATTGGGTATCTTTAGAAAAGACTGCAAAAACTTAGACCTAAACACAGAATTAACTTATTATTACAAAGAGCATTAATTATTTTTCGTTTAAATCGTCTTTATGAAATTTCTTTTTAATTACGTAAATTGATGAGGCAAAATACAATCCACAAAGGAAGATTAGCCATAAGAAGTCATATTTTACATTCCAAAATGTTGCATTCATTTGGTTTACTTTGATAATTCCGTCAACTCCGCAAGTTGCAGGGATAAAATATGCCACAATATTTAACCATTGTAGAATTGCCTCTTTAGGCCAAATTAAACCAGGAAGGAAAATAAAGATTAAAGAGGTTACAACTAATATCAACAATGAAGATTCTCTTTTTTTAAAGTAGTAAGAAATTGTATGAGAGAAAAATCCTGCGCCATAGAACATTGGTATCAAAATTAATATCAATGGCAAAAGATTGTATGACATTGGATATTTGCAAATTGCTGGATATATCAAGAAATAAAATATTGAATAAAACATATATAGCAATACATAAGCCGTACATCTTCCAAATAAAGTTATTGGAATATCCTCCTCTTTTTTACAATAATTTTCTTTTAATTCGTGTCGTGTACCTTGCATCAAGCCAATACCAACAACTAAAGTTTGATGAAGAATTAATATTAAAATTACAGGATAAACATAAGTTTCATAACCACCAGCAGGATTATAAAGTGGCACTTGTACAAATTCAAAAGGTTGTTTTACAGTCATTGCAACATCTTTTGGCATACCTTTTTTAAGCAGTTTTCCCACTTCAATTTTTGCCCCATAATTTATCGCAGTTTGAACAACTGCTGAATAAATCGTTTTATAAATAATCAAATAACTTGAATCTGCATAGGTTGAAACAACAGCTTGAGAACCTCTTTTAATTTCTTTTTGAAAATCACGAGGAACTATTACATAACCTTTAATATTGCCTTTATAAAATTGGTGCTTAGCCTCATCAATACTTACAAGACGAGAAACTACATTGACAGAATCTGTCGCATTCAAGTTGCGTATAAACTCATGTGACATTTTTGTACCGTCAAAATCAACAACACCAATTGGAGCTTCTTTAATAATTTCAGTCGAATAAGGCAACATATAAAAGATAGAATATGCAACAACACCAATAATCATAATCAGCATTGCGCCTGATTCTTTGCGAAACAAATCAAATTCATCTTTTATGATATCAATTAATTTCTTCATCATGATTGATACCACCTTTTTTCGTCCATTGCTAACTTTTTAAGTCTAATCAACGCCAACAATCCCACTGCTGACAAAATTAACATTGAATTTATATGTTTAAAATCATAAATAATCGGAATTTGCCTTAAAGACTGGTCAATCATAACTTGAACCCAATAACTTAACGGTAAAGTAGCGCTGTAAGCCTTTGCAATACATGGCATAACCATTACAGGATAAGTTACCCCTGCAAAAGCAAAACCCATTGCTACATAGAACGCTGCATTGCTTAAACCGTATCTAAAATTACCATTGAGTGAAATAAAGATAATTGAAACACAACAACAAGTAAAAATAAATAAAAGTGTTGATAAAATACCCATAAACCAATCGCCTGTATAAGGGATTCCCATAATTATAAAATATGTACCAAACAAAATAGCAAAAAGCATTAAAAATACTGCAAAATAGGGGATTAATTTGCCAAAATAAGCCTTGATTATTGAACCATCTGCAGATTTTAACCACTCTTTTGTTGTTCCGTACTTAAATTCTGTACCTAAAGCCCAAAGCATTGTCAAAATTAAATGAATTTGCAAAATATGTCCAAATGCTACAATAGAAAGGAAATATTGATAGTTAAAATAAGGATTTGAACGAACATGTTCATTCACTCTTATCAAATTAGCCTGCTTAATTGCCTCATCCATTGGTAAACCTCTTTTAGAGCGAATAGTTGCATCAAGACCTACCATCATTGTTTGCACCAACATTGTCACATCTTTTGAAATAATTCCACCAATTAAAATTCTTTGATTATTATAATAAAATAAAAGTTTTGGTTGTTTTAGCCTATAAATATCTTTTTGAAAATCACGAGGAATTGCAACAAAAGCGTATGCTTTACCCTCAGTAAGTAATTGACGCCCTTCTTCAAGGCTTGTAACATTATATTTTATAGAGCAAGAAGGCAATGCCTCTAAATCTCTTACAAACATTCTTGAAAAAGCCGAATTATCCTCATTCAAAACAGCTATTGGCATATCTGTTGGCGAACCTTTTGAAAAAATCAAACAAATTATCAAGCACATCGCCAAAGGCATTATAAATGCCACTGTCCAAAACAATGGCTCTTTATAAATCCGTTTTATTTCTCGTTTTACAACATTTTTTAATGACATTATTTAAGTTTCTTCCAATCAAAAACTGCACTCATGCCGGCACGTAAGCCATCAACTTTTTCAACAGGAACAGCACGAACTTCAAAAGTTTTCATATCAAAATCACCTTTTGCTTTTGTAGCTCGCCAATTTGCAAAATCACCCATTACAGAGATGTAATTTACTCTGACCTTTACAGGTTCTTTGCCTATTGCAGGAATTTTTACGTTAAATTCTGTACCGTCTTTAATTTTTGCCAACAAGTCCTCTCTCAAGTTAAACACAACCCAACAGTCATTATCGTCAACAATAGTTACAATCGGATAACCTGCACCAACAAGTTCACCTTCTTCAACATTAATTTCTGTGATTACACCGTCAATTGGAGCAACAATTGTGTTTTCCTTCAAGTAAGATTGAACTTCATCATTTGCACCCATTGCACGTTTTACATTTGCCGCAGCTGAAAGTTTGTCCTCAATACGGCTACCTGTAACTAACATATTGTAATTATCTTGTGCAGCTTGATATTTAGCTCTTGCTTCATCAAGTTTTTGAGTCGGAATTACACCTTCATCATGCAATCTGTTTAATCTATCAAATGTCTTTTTGGCTAAATCTCTTGATGCTTTTGCCATACTAATTTGTTCATTCCTAGCACCATTATTAACTTTTTCTTGTTGAGCTAAAGCTAGTTGAACTGTTGCATCAACTTGAGCCGCTTTGGCATTAATATCTGGAGTATCTAGAGCAATCAAAACATCACCTTTTTTAACTCTATCGCCTTTTTTATAATTAATTTTTTCTATACGACCTGTAATTTTTGATGCCAAATCAACCGTTTTAACATCAACTTCACCCTGTAGCAACATTGTATTTGCTTGCATAAACGCATAAACACAACCTATTATGGCTAAAATTACTGCTACAAAAAATACTCCTGTAATTGCTTTTTTATTCATATTATCCTCGCTTAAAATTTTTCTGTTTTAGAATTTGATATATAGTTCAAAATTGCTTTTGTATCACCATTTGTTTTTAATAAATCTGTCAAGGTCACGTCATAGTTATAAATTGAATTTAATCGTTCAATTTTAACCTTAGATAACATCATTTGAGCATCTGTAACTTGTAAAGACGTTCCAAAGCCTTCTCTAAATGCCAAAGATGATGTTCTTAATGCCTCTTTTGCATTTTCTATTGATTTTGAAGAACTGTCGTATTGTTCTTTATATTTCATTAACTCTTGATATTGCTTTACAACAAGGCTTTCAAGATTATATTCTGCATCTGATATTTCAAAATCTACCATTTTTCTTTCACAATTTGCAGCCTTAACATCGTTTAATCTTGAAAAACCGTCAAACAGTAACCAATTTGCAGTTCCACCGATTGCAGCTCTTGGAAACGCTTCTGACAAATGGCTTGCAGCTGCAACATCATAAGCAAAAAGGCTTAATGTTGGTGAATAATTTGCCATTTTTGCATGATATTTAGCATTTAAAGCCTTTTTCTTTGCTCTTAGTTGTTTTAATTGCGGATTGTTTGCTTTAACATTCTCTTTCATTGCAACAACATCAATTGTGCTATCATCATAAACAAACAACAACGAATTTGGTTGAATATAAATATCTTTCAGATTTGCTTCTTGCGCTTTTATCAAAGTTTTCAAACCTTCTTCTACTACATTTGCATCTCTCAAAGATGCTTTGTAATCACGCATTGCATCTGCATAAGCAACTTCTGCATGTAAGCGTTCTGATTTTGAAATTATACCTTCTTTTTCTAATAATTTGGCATCTTTTAAGTGTTGTGCGATACCGTCAGCAACTTGTTTTCTAACCTCAACAACATCTCTTGCCATTCTTAAACCGTAATAGCGTTTTACAAGTTCTAAAGTAAGTTCATCTTGAACCTCTTTATATTTTTCATTTGAAGCCTCTAATTTAGCTCTTGCTGCAGCGTGGTTTGATAATAATTTACCACCAGTAAAAATATTCCAAACAACAGCACCACCAGCTGTAAACACATTTTTATCTTGAATTAAAGTTTGTGCCCCAAAAGAAATTGGCATCGGACCAACTTGCATTGAACCGTTAGAAGTTAGAGTCAAATCATGATTAAAATGAATATAAGTGGCATTCAAGCCAACTTTTGGAGAAAATTGTCCTAAGGCAGAACGCTTTTCGTACTTCATTTGTTTAATTAATTCGTTATAAGCCTTTAATTTGTTATTATTTTCAAGCATTAACTCATACGCTTGCTCAAAAGTTAAATCAATATGTTGAATTCCGCCTTTTTTAACCTCTGCACTAAACGCAGGTTGCATTAAAAGCATTCCAGCTATAAAAAATAAACTTAAAATCTTTTTCATTACACTCCAACCAATCGTAAAAATCTTTCCATAATTTCATCTTGCTTTTCAAACAAATTGTCATTCTCTAATGAACATTCAATATAACTATTTATAATTCCATCAAAAATTACAGCCAAAAGATAAGCATCATTATCTTCCATTGGTTTTAAATCCTTGATAATTCCTGCACAATAGTTGTAAGCCTTTGCCATTGGATGTTCTTTTCTACGAGAAATTCCTCTTAAAAACAACTGGTTATTTTGCATATAACCCTTAATAGTAGTTTTATTTTTTTCAAAATATTTAATCTTATACTCAACAACCATTTTTAATTTTTGTACAGGATTTGTTTCAACATCACAATATTCTTGCATTTCAGCAGAGGCATTGTCAATTACATACTTTAGCCAAGCCATGAACAAGCCCTCTTTTGATGCAAAATATCCGTAAATAGTGCCAACTCCAATACTCAAATCTTTTGAAATTCTATCAATCTGAGTTTTTTCATAACCCAAAGTTTTGAAATACTCGCTTGCAGTATCCAATATTAATTTTTTCTTAAATTCATCTACTTTTTGGTTCATATTAATCATATTAGAATATTATTCCAAGTCAGAATGAAATTCTAGATTAAAATTTTAATTCTTTACAAATTTAAATAATTAAATATTTTAAGGGTACCGCAATGCGTTCACTCTCGTTCACTTATGCGGTATGACATAGCAAAGTGACGGCGAAGCCAAAGGCTTCGCCATCACTTAAAACAAATTATTTTTCAAAGACTACATTGCTTTAACACATTCAAATAACAATGATTTGAATTTACCTTTAACAGCGTTTGCAGCTTCAATAACTTCTTGGTGAGAAAGAACTTCACCTGTAATACCAGCTGCGGCGTTTGAAATACAGCTGATACCTAAAACCTTCATGCCACAATAATTTGCAGTCATTGCTTCTGGAACAGTCGACATACCAACTGCGTCTGCCCCTAACAATTCAACCATTTTTGTTTCTGATGGAGTTTCGTAGTTAGGACCTGTAAGAGCCATATAAACACCTTTTTTCAAGTTAATATCTAACTTTTTAGCTGCTGTCATAGCGATTTCTTGCAAGTCTTTTTTATAAACTTCTGTCATATCAGGGAATCTTGGTCCTAATTCTTCATCGTTAGGTCCAATTAATGGATTTACGTGCATAAAGTTGATATGATCTGTAATTAACATCAAGTCTGAAGCGTTGAATGTTCTATTAATACCACCAGCAGCGTTCGTTACGATTAAAGTTTTTACACCTAATTTTTTGAACACTTTTACAGGGTATACAACCTTTTGAATTGGGTGTCCTTCATAATAGTGGAAACGACCTTGCATCATTACAACTTTTTTACCAGCAACAGTCGCAAAAACTAATTGTCCTTTATGACCTTTTACTGTTGATGCTTCAAATCCAGGAATATCCTTGTATGATAATGCGATATCACAAAAATCATCTGCAAAATCGCCTAAACCTGAACCCAATACAATTGCAATTTCAGGTGCAAAATTGTTTGTTTTTTCGTTGATATAATCAACTGTTTCTTTTAATTGCATCTATTAAAATCTCCTAAATAAATAATAAACACTATCCTCGTTAGATTAACCAACAAGTCTATTATCATCGGCTTCTGACGCTTTAACCATAATTGCGTGTTCTACCGGATTTTCTTTTTTATAAGAGTTATCAAAGTTGTTGTATTCATCAAAACCAAAAGCATCTTCTCTTGCTTTTCTTGCTTGGTTTTCATCTACTAATTTTTTAGCCAATTCAGCAATTTCATATACTAATTGGTATCTATTTTCTGTATTTTCGTTTAAATCCCATGCAACTCTAATAATTTGATCCATTTTAAAACCTCATATTTCTTTCGTTTTTAATTTTATAATAGAAAAAATTTTTAATCAAGAACAAGTTTTTACTCACATAATTAAATCCACTAAAAACATTACTATCTATATGTTTTAGCCCATATAAGTTAAGCCGTTTTTATCAAATACTAGCCATTCAGCTAGTGTAATACTAGACGGTTGGTTAATTACAAAATAATAGAAAGTGTAATTTAATAGAATTGTAATAAGCAAAGGAGAGTTAAAAATGTCATTACCCCAAACTAAAACTATATCCGTAGTTATCATTGAAGACTTCAAACTTACAAGAGTAGGTCTAAGATGCGCTCTAAACGCAAATCCAGACATTGAGGTTGTTGGTGAATGTGAAGACGCATTTGAAGGTTTAGAAACTATAAAAAAGACTAACCCAGATGTCGTTCTAATGGACTTAGGTCTACCGAAAATGAACGGTATCGAGGCGACTATTAAAGTTAAAGAATTTAATCCTAAAATTAAAGTTATTGCACTAACTTCTCACGACAGGGAAGAAGAAGTTCTTGCCGCACTAAGCTCTGGTGCAACTGCATATTGTCTGAAAGACATTGACCCAACTAAACTTGCTGATGTTGTTAGAGATGTTGCAAAAGGTGTTTGCTGGCTTGACCCAGAAGTTGCACAAATGGCTTTAAACTCATTTCCAAAAGTTGAAAGCACTAGAATTTTATCTAACTCAATGTCACAAGAAGGACGAGTTCCACTAACTGAACGTGAATACGAAGTGCTAAAACACCTTGTTATGGGTAAAAGCAACACTGAAATTGCTAAAGAATTAATTGTTTCTGTTCACACAGCAAAAGCTCACGTTTGTTCTATTCTTCAAAAAATGTGTGTAAGTGACCGTGTTCAAGCTGCAGTTAAAGCGGTTAAAGAAGGATTAGTTTAATTCTCTATAATCTATTGGCATATATTATTTGTTATTTCTTCTATGTACGAAAAAAAACGGGTGATGATTTTATCATCGCCCGTTACTTTTTAAAACCTTATTTTCTTTCTCTTTTTCTCGTTGTTCTCTCTCGCTTATGTTGAATGTTGAATTGTTGTTGAATATTGAATGAGTGTATTTTATTTATTAACAGATACGGTGTAGGTTTACTATATTTACGAAAAGTCAATGTCTCATTTCTTGACTTATTCGGGTTGTCGCAGGAGTAACGTCCTGCTCCACCTTTCGGGCTGGGTTCGCTTTCGCTCACGCGGCGCCCTTCCGAAAAGTCAATTAGTCTATATAACAAGCCAAAACGTCTTGACCTTGAGCTTTCATTTTTTTCAAAGCTCTTAATTCAGTTTGTCTGATGCATTCTTTTGTAACGCCATAGATGTTACCGATTTCTTCTAAAGTTCTTTTTGCCATATTGCCTAAGCCGTAGCGCATTTTTACAACTTCTTGTTCACGTTCTTTTAATGTTGAAACAACCATTTCGATATCATTTTTTAAGCCTTCGTATTCTACTGCTGAGTGTACGTTTGCTTTGTCATCTGCTAAAATATCAGCCAATGAAGTTTCTTTGCCGTTATCATTTTCAAAACCGCCTTCTAACGAAACTGATTTTGAATATGCAGCTAAGTATGTATCAATTTTATCAGCAGAAATGTTCATTTTTTCAGCTACATCTTGAGTTCTAACTTGGCAGTTGTATTCTCTTTCCATTTCTGATTTGATTTTTGAGAATTTTGATAATGTTTCTTGGATATATACAGGAATCTTCATGCAGTGACCTTGTTCAGAAATAGCTTTGAACATAGATTGTTTAATCCACCAGCTTGCATAAGTTGAGAATTTGTAGCCTAATTTGTAGTTAAATTTTTCAGCTGCAATCATTAAACCTAAGTTGCCTTCTTGGATTAAATCAATTAAAGGTAAGCTAGACATGTGAATTGCTTTTTTTGCAATTGTGATAACTAATTTTAAGTTAGCTTGAACTAATTGTTTTTTAGCTTCTTTGTCGCCTTCTTGAGCTCTTTTTGCAACTGCTTTTTCTTCTAATGGTGACAATGATTTGATTGAAGCTAATTCTCTAACATATAATGATAAAGTTGTATCATTATCGCTAGCTAAAACTTCTGATTTTGCAGGATTTGTAAAACTTTTTTTCATTTCAACAGGACAATTTTTCATAAGCATCTCTCCTCATTCTAATATTCAACTCTCATTTTTATTCTCTTGGTTTTAATTTTTATTTTATTTATAACGACGATTTTCAAAAAATCAACATTTTTGCATGACAAAGTAAGCTATTAAAACATAATTTTTAACAGACGAACTAAACTGCACGAATCTTATTCGTACTTTCTCTTTCTTGTGGTGGTAATTAATAAAATTAAAAACAGACTTTTAAAATTTTCTTATGCAAGACCTCTTAACTTGCAAAACGAAGTATATAATCTGTATATCTTTAGTATATCAGATTTATATAAAAATTTCAACCCTTTTGTGAAGTAATGTTAAGATAAGTTTATTTTTTTCTTGATTTACTTAACATTTGTTAACATTTACTTCATTGATGAAAAACGACAAATATCAAGATATAATTGAAGTTCAGGTCTAATCATCAAAGAAACGTACCATAATATTAATCAAAAAATATACTAAACAAATAATATATACATGTTTAATTTATAATCAGATTATGGATACTTTAGCACAATTTATACAAAGAAAACGTGAAGCTTTAGGCTTAACTTCACTTGGTTTGTCAAACAAGTGCAATGTGCCAACTGTTATCATAGAGGAAATTGAAGCTGGTAGAGAACTATTCCTATCCGTCACAATCCGACAAAACCTAGCAAAAGGACTTAAATGCTCACCTGAAGAAATCAAAATTCTGGAAAAAGATTTTGTTACAGAAGAAGTTCCAATGGAGGTTATGGACGTTTTAAAACAACGCATCTTAAATGGAGAAACAGAATTGTTCTGCCCTAAATGTGAATCCCCACTTGTTGTTCGCATTGAAAAAATGTATGACATTGAAGATAATCTTGAGCTTGTACCTAGAGGCTACTGCTCTAAGTGTGTTTTTCAAATCAAATAGCCTCAAATTCAGTTATAATCATGCAAAAACATGTTACAATTAATTAACATTTAATCAAATTTTGGCAATTTTTATATTTAGAGAGCTTTATCATAACATCAAAAGGAATAAGTATTCACATAGTATAAGGAGAAAATTAAATGTTTACAGGTGTTCAATCTTACGGTTCATTCTATCGCCCAAGAGAAATGGGTGAAACTCCAGCTGATATGGCAAAAGCACAACAATACCAAAAGCAAAAATCAACACCTCACGAATATCGTGGTCGTGAAATGGGCGAAAAACCATGGGAAGTTCCATCAAGAGAACAACAACAAGCAAATTATGATAAAGCAACAGCAGGTTACGCATCAGCACCTACTCGTGGAACATCAAGCAGACCAAGAGAAATGGGTGAAACACCAGAAGATGTAGCAAAAAATAATCAACCTAAAGATAGCAGACAAAGAGAAATGACTGAACAAGAAAAAAGATTGGATATGTACGCATAATCATAAATATTTAATAAAAATGGCGACCGATAAAATCGGTCGCCATTTTTATTTACAAGGCGTCGCAAAGAATTTGCGACGCCTCATCTTAGTTTCTTATCATTTTAGAAACAGCTATTGTCATTTGCTGCCATTGCTACTAATGATACCAGACCACCCGCACCGACTAGCGCATAAACTATTCTTGACCAAACCGTCATATCACCCATTAAGCGGGCAACCAAATCAAAGTTAAATACACCAATCAAGCCCCAATTCAAAGCACCAATAATAACTAATAAGAAACTTACAAGTTTTACGTATCTCATATCTTTCCTTTCTTTTCATATATATTTTAAAAGTATTTCATGTGTTTTTTATTCGCAGAATTATTTATTTTTAAGACTTTTTATACTACTTTTGTGTATAATTTATTTATGAAATTTTTAAGAACAACCAATAAAATCAAATACTTTTTATTATTTTTAATTTTTGGGTTAGGTCTGTTTACCTATCCGATGTTCTTAAGCGGTTTTGATAAATTAGCGGGTGATTATGGTGATTCAAGACTTGTTGTATATCTTTTAGAACACTATTTCTATTGGTTTCAAAACGTAGAACCACATACTCAATTGTGGAATGTCCCAATGCTCTATCCACATGCAAACACTCTTGCTTATTCTGATGTATTCTTAGGAATTGCGATTTTTTATGTTCCGTTAAGATTTTTAATTAACGACCCTTTTTTAGTTACACAAATTATATATATAATGTCTTGCGCACTTAATTTCGTTGCATTTTATTTGATTTTAAATAAAATCATAAAATTTAAAGACCTTGCAAGTGCTTGTGGTGCATTTGTTTTTGCATTTTCTTTAACACGTTCAGTACAAGTTAATCACCTTCAATTAATACTCCAATTCTTCTCGATTTTCGCATTATTCTTTTTATTTAAAGTAAATTTAAACAACTCAAAATTTGTGAATTATAAATATTATATAATTGTGGGGGCTTTATTGAGTTTGCAATTTTGGACAGCAATTTATTTCGGATATTTCACATGTTTAGGCTTGTTCTTAGGTTGCACTATTTGTTTGTGTTTTAAAAACTCAAGAGAAGTATTAGTCAATTATTTCAAAAATTTTTATGGAGAAATCATTTTTGGCTTGATTGTATTTTTCATCTTAACCTTGCCACTTTTAATCCATTATCACATGGTCGGAAGTTCTTTTGACAAAGAAACATTAATAGCATTACTTGCTGAATTTCCTCTTTGGATTAGTAGTTTCAGCTTTGTTGATTTTCCTATTGTACATAACTTTATACCTGCCAATTCAGATAAAATGCTTGGTTGCGGGATTTTAACAACAATTTTTGCATTCGTTGGAATTTATAAATTAAAAAATTATCGCTGGCAAATATTTTCGTTTATTGCACTTATTGTTGTTTGCTTTAGCGTAAAGGAAATTTATTTATTTCTTACACATATTTTGGTAGGACTTGGCGCTCTTAGAATGAGCTCTAGAGTAGTGTTTATTGTGCTACCACTTATTGCGTTAGGTTTTGGATATCTTATTGAAACTTGGAAATGGAACAAACTTGTTTTAATGGGTGTAATTTTGTTATTTTTGGCAGAACAAATACCAACGAATGCCAGATTTGACTTGAGTAAAACTGAGCATTACAAAAGAATTAATGGATATCAAATTTCAGGAAGATGTGAAAGTTTTTACTTTTATTATCGAAATAAAACAAATGGAGAATATAATACAGACTATGAAATTGATGCAATGTGGCTTGGACTTTTAAATGGAATAAGAACATATAATGGCTATAGCGGTTACATGCCAGAAACATTTGATTTGAGAGGATTAGACCCTCAATGTTTGATAAATGCTAAATAAAATTGCTAATTTTATGGCTTGAAAAAGAGAAAAAATAGATTATAATAGAATTACAACTAAATTTTCATGGGGACGTACTGGATTTTGACAGGATGCTTGATGGGAATAGGTTGCGAGTCCGAGCGCTGTTCTCGGTTATCAACGAGCAAAACAAATTAAGTGCTAACAACAATGTTGTAGTAGCTGATTTCTCTAGAGCACAAGCTCTAGCTGCGTAGATTAAGTTCCGCAGTTCAGCCTTCTGAGTAGTCCAGCTTGCCGATTTCTCAGGAGCCACCATGCAAGACGCAGTGCGGTGATGATTGTAACCGTATCAAGCTAACAATCAAGGTGCGGTACACTTTAAAATCCTTTGATTAAGTTATCGGGTTTGACTTTTCCTGACTTAGTTGAGTAAATAAAGCCTACACTCGTAGAGATTTATTTTTATCCATTTTGGACGCGGGTTCGACTCCCACCGTCTCCACCATTAAAATAAAGACAACCACTGAATTTCAACGGTTGTCTTTTTATTTGCGTGCATTCTGTATGTATTTTTTGATTTTAAATTGAATTATTATTATATAAATTAAATTTTGATAAACTAAATTAAATTCAATGATTCTTTTATTATTTTAGAATTTGTATGCATATATCTTTGAGTAGTTCTTATATCGCTATGTGCTAATATTTCTTTAATGACAGGAACAGGAACACCTGCATTTGCAAGTCTTGTTCCTACTGTATGTCTTAGGTCGTGAAATCTTAAATTTTCAACACCTGCTTTTTCTTTAATATCATTCCATAATCTTCTAAATACTGGTTCTGAATAAATATCATTTGTATTTGGATTAACAAAAACATATTCGTCATTTAACTTAGGTAAATTACTCAAAATTTCAAATAAAATATCTGTCATTGGCAATATAATATGTTTGTTACCTTTATTTTCTAATATTTCTATTTCTCTAGTATCAAAGTTCAACTGAGACCACTTAAGTTCTAAAATATTTGCTTTCCTTAAGCCTGTACCTAATGCAAATTTAAAGATTGGCACAAAATAATCAGGCATAACTTTTAACAATGCTTGTTCTTCTTCATCCGTTAAATAACGTGTTGTATAGTTTTTTATTTGAAATTTTGTATGCTTTTTTATTGGACTTTCTTTCATTAAACCATTTTCTATTGCTCTATTAAAAATAACACTTAGCAATTCTAAATATCTATTGGCTGTAGTTCTGCATAAGCCTTTATTTACCAACATTGTTTTTAAATATTCAATATCTGCAGGTTTAATTTTAGCAATATCTTTGTTATTAAAGTATTTCTTTAATTTTTCTATTCTGCACTTTTCTTTATCAAATCCTTTATTATTTAACTTTGAATACTCTAGATACATATCGGCAACCTTATTAAACTTTACTATTTCCTGCTTTTTAGGTTTTATTCCATTTTGTTGCTTTTGGACTTCAACAATATACATTGCTTCTAATTCTTCTGCTGTTTTCTTATCTGTTGCACCTTTGCATTTAAAATTATGTCTTTCTCCGTTAATAGAAAATCGACAATACCAATTATTATTTCTTTTTTTATCCCTGTAAATAGTCATCAAAACCTCTCTTTCCGTTTATTGAGAAACTAACCATTCATCAAATTTTGGTTTTATAACAAATAATGTTCCACCAACTTTTTTAAATAATTCTTGGGGCATTGCTCCATCTCTTTTCCAAGTTCTAATAGTGCTTTCACTTGCACTCATTATCTTTGCAATATCTTTAATTGTATAAATGAATTTTGATTCCATTTTAAAACTCCTATATTTTGAATAAAGAGTACCATATATCAATATAATAACATATTCCCGTTTGATTTTCAAGTACTCTCTATTCTTATTGTAATAACATTTTTTATTTATTTGCTTATCTCAGCATTTTTATAACTTATGCATATAAAATATTAATAAATATAAATACTTTATTAATAATACAAGCTCTATCAATGACTATTTATGTTTTCTGGCATGTTCATATCCCGAATATTGAAATCTACTTTAACACTAATAAAACTCTCTAAACTTGCTGTAAATTCTTCATTCCAACCGTATCGAATTTCATCAAATTTTTCTATATCTTTCCAACATTCTGATAAAATTCCAGATAATCTTGGAGAGGGTTTATCTTTAAGCATTTTAAGCCATTTTATATAATCTTCCAGATAGTAAAAATAACTCTGTATTTCGTATAATTTACTCTTAGATATATTTTTAAACTTTCTTTTTAATTGTTTTACAGATTTGCCTTGAATCTTACATTCTAAAAAATTCCATATAATTGAATCATTAGTGCATATAGTATTATTTACTCGTTGTTTAAAATGTTCATTAAACAACTTATTTCCTTTTGCAATATAGTCACAGTCATTATCTAATAATGTATGTTCTGCCTTTGCCATTGGTAATAAATTTAGTATTGAATTATTTTTCACAGATTTGTTGATGTGATGTACTTCCTTACTAGAAATATCGTCAGCAATACAAGAAGCCAATCTTTGTAATGAAAACAAATTATCCAAATTCTCTACATTCTCTCTTGCGTCTATACTCATATAAAGCCCTCTTTTTAAAAGTTTTCTAAATAAAGGTTTACTTATATTTTTTTCAATACAAAATCTATTAAATACAATATAACCATCATTATTCGATTTACTTTTTAATTCTAATAATTTTCCATCTTCATGGTTTTCTACGATTAAATAATATTTTATGATTGCCATTCTATTTCTCCTATGCCTTTTAATATACTGTATAACTCGTTTCTTGTTACCAAGGCAAAATATTTGCCATCTATAAATCCATCAGCTAAAATTACATCTTGTCCTGAAGTTATATTATATTTTTCGGTTATCATTTGGCGTAAAAATACGCCGTAAAGGAATCCTAAATTACTTTTATTCATTCTTCATCACCTCTCTCTTTTTTTGCTGAAATTTCGTCTTTTTTTCGCTTTTGGAACTTATTTTTTTCAATAACTTCCTTTTGTTTTTCTGATAATTGTTTTTTAGGCGGATATGGAGGATTTACAAATCCGTATTTTTCACAACACTCATCACAGTATTTCCACTTTGGAGGTCTTGATTTTGCGTTTGTTAAATCTTCATCAATCCAACCATTATTGCATTTTTTATTTTTACAAAAATGTAATACAAAATTTTTATTATATTTTTTCATATTTACTTTCCTTTCTTTACTGCATCACAAATAAAGCCCTAATTGGCTTTATTGTGAAATGTTTACTTTAAACGGTATAACAACAACTTTTGAAATACCGTTTTTGTTTGTTCAAAAATTATTGTTTACATTTTTATTATTCCAAACCTCAAGTATATCGTAACAATCACAAACTTCGCAGATTTTTCAATGTCACAGAGGTCTACAAAAGGTGCAAGAATACTCAATAACTAAAAAACTATTTTTTTGACGCATTAATGTCACAGAGGTTCAAAAGTAAAAAATAACGAAATTTAATAACTTAAAAATGTTTTTTGGGCATAGTTTTTTAAGTTTTTAAAAATACTCTCTTTATCTGCTTCTGTGTAAACACTTTTATTAAGAATACGATATATATTATTGTCAATTTCACTAAATACACAATTTTTGGAATACTTTTTTCTAAGCCTTTCTTCTTTACCTCGAGAAATTTGTTTTCTTAAATTTTGTTTTTCTTTTTTTGTTATGCAATTGTATTCTGAATACATTATTGCCATAACAACATCTCCATTTTTTTTATTAAAGTCCTTTTTACTAACTCTAGATAAATAATTTAAAAGTTCTACATCATCAATATTTTGAGATTGAAAAAAATATTCTCTATCTCCTGCTTCCAATAGAAGAAACTCTCTCATTTTTGCCCTTATATAAATTATTTGACGCTTATAAGAATCATATTCATATGACAATGCTCTATTTGTAATCTTTTTAGATTTATTATCTTCTTTTAATAAATTTTCAACTATTTTATTTTCATCAGGAAAATCAAGTTCTATTACCTTTTTAACAATATATTTTGCAATATCATTGTTCTTTAATTTATATTTTTTTAACCTTTTTAAAAGAGCGTTATTAATAGATTTAATACATTTACAAATATCAAAAACTACATTAGCTCTTATTCTTCCAATATCTATAATAGTTTCTTGGTCAACAATTTGTTTAAGGCAAATTGTTTTATTATAATGACTAACCTTCATTTGTAAGATTATTTTTATGACATTTAATATAATATCTTTATATTTTTCTTCTATGTATTCTTTTTTCTTTTTTATTTTAAATAGTTCGCTGTATGCATAAAGTATTCCTCTATTATTTATATCAAAAATATCATTTGTAAATGTTTTAAAATCTAAAATTTCCGATTTATTTAATGGTAAACTCTCGGATAAACAATTATTATGTAAAAACAATTGTTTTTCACATAGTTCCTTTATCAAAGATTGTCTTGAGTTACAGAATAAAAAATATATATTTTTAAATTCATAATGAACTATAGATAATAAAAATTTATTAAAAAAATTCTCTTCAAATAAATTTTTTATATAACAAATTTCACTCATAATTTAATGTGTTAGGTTAAACTCCATATCCCTTTTATTGATAAAGTGCGTACTGCCCCTTTAATATATCAAATATTAGATGATTATGCAAAAATATTTAGCAATTATAGGTAATAAAAAACTATGCCGATTTATTTATCCTATAACACAAAATATAACGAATATTTGGCATTATTTTCGCTAAATATATTTCTTTAAATTTTAGTTAATTATCTACAAAACAAGGGTTGTAAAATCGACAAAATACGTTATAATGTATATAGATAGTCTTGATACGGTAAATCTTGCAACCGAGCCAACAGGCGACAGTGGTGGAGCAAGCCCACATAATCAAGACTATTTTTTTAGTACTTACGGTATCTATCCTCGTTTAGTAAATGTAGAGATTTAACAAAATTTTCTTTTCTATTCTTAGTTGTTTTTATAACCAATTTATAAAACTTCTCATCGGCTTTAAATAAAATCACATCGTAACCCGTTTTAGATTTATAATATTTTGATGGATTTTTAATAATTGAAGGTATCTTTCTATAATCTTCATTAATAACTTCTGGATGCGCAAGTCTATTTTTAATCATATTATCCATAGAAAACTTTAGTTCAGAATTACTACAATTCAATAATTGTTGGATTTCTTTTGATATATGCCCTATAACGATATAACTATTTAAAATCGTTTCATTATAAACATTTCTAGCATAAGCAATTTTAGAAGATTCAGGCATGCCAGCAGTATTGCGCCTAACATATTCTGCTAAATTATAACCGTCTTTACTGAACTCATCTAAATTATTATATTTTTTAATTTCTGAAGCCATAAACAAATTATATTCTTTGATTACATGACAAGTCAAAATTTAACAAAAATACAAATTAAAAACAAACGTCCATTTTTGTCGCATTCAAAATTTATACTGATATTGTTAAGACAAAAGAAAGGACAACATCATGAAAATCAACAGGAATTTTGAACTCTATTTAAAAGACAAAATTATCGCAACCTTTATTGCGACATTTACATTTATTACATTTTATTTTGTAACTGACCTTAATTTTATTCATAAATACCCAAATGCAAAATATGGTACTATTATTGTACTTCTTATCTCTTGGTTATGTTACACTTATATATCCTTAACAAAAACCAAACGAACAACCCAACAATCAAGAAAAGTTTCGTTTAATGACTGTTGCAACTATTTAAAAAATATAATTTATAAAACAATAAAAAATAAATATCATTTTAAGCCATTAAAACAAATTACACTTACATTAACAATTTTATTATTTTTTGTAATTATTATGTGTTCGATTACTACCATTGGTATTATTTTTGTGTATTTTAGAATACCATTTAATTATCTTTTCTTTGATAAAATAATGCAAATTATATTCTCATTTGCAATTGCGACAGCAATTACTTTTAACTATTTGTACACAAGAAAACCTAAAATGAACAATAATGAATTATAATCGTTATGTAAATAAAAGGAGAAATTATGAAGAAAATATTTTTGACATTATTAACAATATGTTTTGTTACTAGTTATGGATTTTGCTCAACAGTAAATTCTTATGACAGTTATGGCAGAAAGACAGGTAGTTACAGGACAAACGGCTCTACTACAACATCTTATGATAAATATGGACGTAAAACTGGAACGATAAAGCAAACATCTTCAGGTTACACAACTTATGATAATATGGGTAGAAAAACAAGTACCGTAAGGCAAACTTCTAGTGGATATACAAGATATGATAACAGGGGCAGAAGAACAGAAACATATCGCACAAATTCTAGTGGAAGAACCAATGTTTATGATTCAACAGGACGAAGAACAGGAAGTTATAGAACCTACTCAAACGGCAGAACAACAAAATATGATTCTTCTGGAAGAAAAGTCGGAAGTTATAGATAAACCAAAAACGGTCTTGAATTTACATTCAAGACCGTTTATATAAATAGTATTAATTACTTGTCTAAAATAGTTTACCTTCAATTTTACCGTTTGTAAGTTTGCAATATTCTAGTAAGTCTTTAACTGATGCACCTCTATTGGTCATTGAATAAAAAGTCGTATCATCAAGAATAGAATAGTGCCAAGTTGAATTCATCCTATCGCTATCAGGTAATTCATTTATTTTCTTGCACCAATCTAATGCTCCTTTTTGTTTTTGTTTAACATTTTCTTGGTTTACATCTTTTTCGGCTTTTGTTTCTACCAAATAAACATCATTATCTATTTTTACTATAAAATCTGGATAATAAGACGATAATAGTCCATCGGTTCTAATATATTTTAAATGCGCAAAAGTATGATAATTTTCATTTACTTTTAACAAGCGTTCAACAGCTCCATCTCTATCCGCAAATTCTAAAAAATCTTTTTCAAATTGACCTTTATTTGATGGATATGCAGTTTTTTCATAAGGTGATTTTCTTATATCTAAAGAGAAATTTTCTCTCATTTTTAATTTATCAACTGAAGAAAAATATACTTTGTCCACAACTGCATCTACAATATCAATACTATTTTGCATATCATAAATAGATTGACTTACATTTTTCATAATGTGTTCCAATATACCAACTTTAGAAATCATTAACACTCGCCAATTATTGCCTTCATTAGGATTAAAAGGTTTACCAAAAAGTTTAGTTCTTATATATTCATCTAATACTTTTACTAGTTCTACTTGATTAATTTGCATAACTGGATATGATGAATGTCCACCTACTCTAGCAATATTATTTGTTATTGCTAACAACATTTTTTGTAAAAATTCATTATAACTTTTTGCATTAAATAATTCTTGAGATACCCTATAATCACCAAATTTTGTTTTTACAGTCATTTCTTCTGAATAAAAAATCTCATCATTGTAATTCGCAACCATTGATTGTAATTGCTCTAATGACCAATGAAATTTTTCAAATTTATCAGTTTTTAAATCTTCCATTTTTAAAATTTCTTCTTTATCTGAAATAATAGTTGGAATATAAAAGTCATAATCTTGGTAATTTTCTTTTAAACCGACAGTTATAATATCACCTAAAATACTTTCTCTTGGTGGCATTTCTTTTTCATCTACGACCATACCATTTTCTAAATCATCATAAAATTGAATAAATGCAGGGTGTTCAATAATACTTAAAATATCGAGATAATTTGATGGACTTTGTTTTTCAACAAGCATTTTATGTCGATTTTCAGCTTTTACATCTAAGTAATCTTTTTCTCTCCACATTAAACGTAAGCCACGACCAATAACTTGTTCTAGCAAAATTGGTGCTTGAGATGAGCGTAACGGAACAATTACGCACACATTACTAACATCAAAACCTTCTCTAAGCATTAATACGGAAACTATAACTTTTGGCTTTGAATGCTTATCAACATTAAATAATCTTTGTTTAACTTCTTTCCATTCTGTTTCTTTGATTGAGCCTTTTTTATCTGAATCAATTTGCATTACATCCTCTTCTTGCAAACCCTCTTGTACTAAAAACTTTGTAACCAAAGGTGAAACTTTTGTATCTTCACAAATCACAAGCATCTTAGGATATTTATCTGGATTTTCTTTTGTAAATTCTTCTTCTAAAAGTCTTAATTTTTGTAATCCAGCACGAAGCATAAGTCTTTGTCCATCTGATAAATCTACGACTTTATTCCCATCTCTTACCGCTTTAAAATCCAAATCTTCATTTTCTAGTGTTGCTATTTCTTTCCTTTTATCAATAGTAATAGTTTTTACTAAACCTAATTGTATAGCCTCTTTTAAAGCAAAATCGACAATAATATGAGGAAAATAATGTTTTGTTCTTTTTTGCCCTGAACCTGTCACATCATAAGGAGTTGCAGAAAAATCTACTTGTATAAAATTCCTGCCTTTATTTTCTGAGATAAAGTTTAAAGATTTTTGCCATTCAACCTCTGAAACTATTCCCCCACTTTTATTCTCATGAATATGGTGTGCCTCATCATTAAACACGCAAATATTTTCTAATGATTGTAAATATTCAAGTTCGCCACCCTTTAAAACTCTGTTATCAATCGTATTTAAATCGTGTCCTGCTGTTGTTCCTGGAGTAATAGGTAACAAATCAGCAATTGTACGAGATGGGTCTTCCAATGGTGAAACTTCAGTTTCTTCAATATCTTCATCTACACCTGCTAACAAATGCCAGTTTGTAATAGCAATAATACCATCACCTGTAATTTTTTTACCAATTTCTTCTTTTTTTACAACATTTCCTTGAACAAAACTGAAAATTGCATTTCTATATTTTTCTGGAACAAATAAATTTATATTCCTTTTAATATCAGATGTGTCAAAATTTCTTGTTCCATCTTGTTCTTCTTTTCCTAAAAATGCATCTAATAATCTTTCATAAACAATTAAACCTGGTGCAACTAAAAGAAAGTTTTTAGTAAATTTAACATCTGATTCAACTTCTTTATATTTTGCATTTAAGTATTGCCAAATTAATAAAGCGTTAAGAACAAAAGTTTTACCAGTACCAGTTGCCATTTTTACACAGTATTTTGGATGATTATATTTATCTTCTTTTATGTAATTGAAAAATTCAGGAGTCAGCAAATCCTGACTTACTTGTTGATACATTGATAAAATAGAATCAGTTTTTAAAATTTCATGACAATAAATTGCATTCAAAATTGCTTGTTTTTGCCCTTTATGAAAATTTATGTATCTTGTAGAACAAAAATTGTCATTGAACCAAAAGCGTAATAAATCCTGCGTAATAGGGGTAACTTTTTGCATAAAATTACCATTTTCCCATTCTTGATTTACAATATTTGTTAATTGCTTAGCGAAATCTAAAGGAATTTCTTTTGTTCCTGTGTTTGTTGATATTGGCATTTATTTTAACTCCTCTTTACTTAATAAATTTTGTAAATTTGTTATAGAATCAATTATCTCATTTATTTTTTCTGTTTTTCCTCTTATCAACTCGCTTGTACTATTTCTCAAATTTAAAAAATTTCTTCTGAAATCATCATTTTGGTTTTGATATAATTTATTTTTTGATACTTGTATAAATAAATTATTGATAACATCACTGTTTACTGAAATATTTTTTGTTATACAATCTGTTATTCTTATACCTTCAATATACCACTCACTCAGTAAGCCAAATAATATATTCTTTTTTTCAATTTTATCTTTTAATATTAGTTGTGTTTCATTGGCTTCAATAGTTTTATTTATAGTATATATCGGTAAAATAATTGCAGTCAAAGCTGTTATTGCCTGAATAATTAAACCTAATATTTTGATGGTATTTTCGCCTGCACAAGCATTTACGATTAAATTATTCATTTTTATACCTCTTTAACTACAATACTTTCAAACCCAAACACATCAACTGCTTTAACACATATTTTTCTATGCTCTTTTGCTGGTGTTTGAATTTTTGCCCATTGGATTACTCTTAGTGGGTCATCGTCATTATGCGTATTTTCTCTATAATCTTGCCATTTGCTTCTAAATGTTTCACCATCAAAATCTGGGTCTATACTCCAATATTCAATCAGTGCAAGAGGTTCTTTTGCTATTACATTTTGTAATGATTCTTTGTATTTATCATCTAGTGGTAGTGCATCTGGTGATAACAAAACATAATTATCTAATTCAATTTCTATTTCATCAATGTCACAAGTGATTGGTGTGATTTTAGGTTCTTTAATTGTTAAATATTGAAGTGATGAAAATTTAATTTTATTGCTTTCTACTAATTTTTTATAATTTGCTTTTGATTTCAATTTGTCTAATAAATCTGGTGGTATAACTAAAACCTCAACCTTTGAACGGTCAATATCTTTTAAAATATTTGCAATATCAAATGTAAAGTTCCAACCTAAAATAATAACTTTGTTCCAACCACCCATAAAGGATTCTTTGAGTTCTTGAGCCTTTTTAATAGTTGATAAACCTGTCATCTTGTTAGGGCTATCAACATATACAAGAGTTCTTGAACCTTTTATTTGACCCAAATTTTTAGGAGAATTTTCATCAAAAAATGGCGTTGCTCCAAATAGATTTAAAACAACTTGTGATAAATCTCCAACACGCTTAAATTCTCGGGAACTTGCAAAAACTTCTTTTTGATAATCACCTATTGCTTGATATAAAAACGGTTTTGCCTCTTGGTCAATAAGACGTTTACGCATAATCATATTAGCAGGTTTACCTAAATCACAAGTTATCCACCTTCTATTTAATTTTTCAGCTACAACAGATGTTGTCCCAGACCCTCCGTAAAAATCTGCTACAATATCATTTTCTTGTGAACTAGTTTTTATAATTCTACTTATTAACTTTTCAGGTTTTTGAGTAGCATAATTTACTACTTCTGGATTTTTCCCATGTGAAATATTTGGAATATCATTCCAAAGTGTTCCAATTGCTAATTTAAATTCATCTAGATAATATTTCTTATATTCTTGTCCCGTTGAGGTCGTGTGTATAAGATTTTTCGCCCTCATTTCTTCAATAGATTTTTCCGAATAATCCCCTAATGTAACTATTTTATATTTTCTACCATTTGGTTCTACATATCTAAATTCTTTTAGTTGGGTATGTGTCAATTCTTCACAATTCTTATATTGCTGAAAGAATTTAAGGTTTGAACTTTTGGAATAGAAAAAAATACTTTCCACCTCCCTAGAGTATTGTGAACTTGTTTTTTTCGCTCCTTTACCCACAGCATCTCTTTGCCAAATTATTTCATTTCTGAAATTATCTTTTCCAAAAATTTCATCTAATAAGATTTTAACGTAATGTCCAACATGCCAGTCTAAATGAACATATATACTACCATTTTCAGAAAGTAATTCTCGCATAATATATAATCTTGGGTAAAGGTCTTTAAGATAACTTATTGTGCCATCCTTCCACATATCTGCATACGCAAATTGTTCTAAAACCGTAGGATTTTGGTTAATCTCTAAATTTGGTAAATTAATTTTACTCCTATAATCAAACTTACTATCAAAAGGTGGGTCAATATAGATAAGGTCGATTTTTCCTCTCATTGAAGGTAAACCTGTTGCTTCATCACCATTTAATAATGCCTGCATAACAAGTAAATTATCACCATAACAAAGTCTATTAAACCAATTTTGACCATCAATTTCTTGATATTTACTTCTGAATAAATTATCTTCTTTTCTAACTGGCAGTACATATTCATTAGTTTGTAGAGTAATTTTATTACCACTATCCAAACGTTCCAATATTTTCTCTACTTCTTTTTTACCCTCTGCAACAATCTTTGGTAATTGTTCTATCAAACTTTCAGCCATGACTAAATCCTTATTTCTTAACACTTTTTGTATAATTTTCTGCTAATAAAAAGCACATTTTAAAATATTCATGTTATAAAATAGAACATTTTTCAATATATGTGTTAAGAAATAGTGTGTTTTCGTAACAAAAAATAGATTATTCTATTGTTGATAGGAGTTTTTATGGAAACAGCATTATCTAAAAAAATTGGGGCAAGAATAAGAGAAATAAGAGTATCTCAAGGTTTAAAACAAGGTGAACTTGCAGATATGCTTGAAATGGAACGTTCTAATTTCACTCGTATTGAAAGTGGTAAACAAACACCCAATGACAAAAATCTTGAAAAAATTGCACAGATTCTAAACGTTTCACTTAAAGATTTGTATGATTTTGAACATTTGGAATCAGATAAAGAACTAAAAACTCGGATAAAAAAAGAGGTAGAAACCCTTTCTTCAAAAGAATTACAATGTATTTATAAAATCATTAAAAATATAAAACTCCTTAGAAATAAATAAATTTTAAATAAGCATTTTTACACGTCCATTTCTGACGTTGACATATTTTATCATAATAATTTAATAAATATTTTATACAGAAATTGATTAACATGCTAACTGATAACATTGTTAAGCAAGTCTCCTTTCAAATTGCTTAACATGGGAAATGATTATGTGTCATTTCCCTTTTTTGTTTAACATGCTGATAGCGAAAATTTTTCATTTTAACAAACTTTTTACTCGGTTTATTTACCCTTCTTACCATTTGTAGATATAAACTGCTTAAATAAGGCATTTTATCCATCAAACTTGGTGGCTAACTACTATTCAAGAAATAACAAAATAAAAAATAGAGGGGGGATATTTTATTTGTTATATAATAATCAATAAGGAGTAAAAATTATGACTCGTGGTGGCGCAAGACCTGGTGCAGGAAGACCTAAAACAGGAAAGACAACAACAAAAGCAACAATTTATATAAAAGACCGAGATTTGATTAATGGGTACGCAAATTCATTAAACATCTCTGTTAATGAGTTTATCCATAGAATCATAACAAACGAAAACTTCAAAGATTATATTAAATACTTAAAATAACTCCTAAAATTTTGCGTGCATTCTGTATGCAATATTTAATTTAATTTATGGTATATTAATTTAATTGATATGGTGAAAACCGTTGTTATATCTAGTATTTAATTTATAAATTAGGGTTCGACTCCCACCGTCTCCACCAAAATACAGAATATACTTGTTATATTCTGTATTTTGGTTTGATGGTAATGAAGAGAAACGCCTTTTGCGGGTTGCGTGAGCGAGCTGAGGCTGAAGAGCTTTTGATAACGTGATAAAATCACGGTATCAAAACTCGGAATTGCCGTTACACGCGAGCGAGCAAGACCGACTCCCACCGTCTTTATAAATTTTAAACACACGTGGAGTCTCACCCTGCGGGTTCTTACCTCTCATAAAACTTGACATTTAGTCAACTTTTATTCGGCAGAGTCACCGTCTCCACCATTAAAATAAAGACAACCACTGAATTTTAACGGTTGTCTTTTTATTTGCGTGTATTCTGTATGTATTTTTTAATTTAAACTATATTTATTTTATTTGGCTATAACTATTCATAACATCTAAGAAAAATTTTAGGTCTTTTTCTTGAGAATTATCTAAAATTTTTTCAATATCGGCTCTAAAATATTTTTGAGGTGTATATTCACTAAAATCAAAAAGTTCTCTCTCTGTTGTATTTAGGGCATTTGCAATTCTTTCGAGAGTTTCTGCGGTCATAAAACGCTTACCTCTTTCAATATTGCTCAAATTAGGTTTGTCCATGTTTATTAATTCTGCCAACTTTTCTTGCGATAATCCATTTTTCTTACGCAAAGTTTTTATTCTTAAACCTAATTTTTCTTTTAGTGTTGGCATTTCTATCCCCTTTTCTTAAATGTAGCGGATAAAAAATAAAATAAAAGACACTATTTTGCTAATTTTCTTGACTTAATTAGTATTTTATGCTAATAATACTTCTACTTAGTTATCACAAATACTAATTTTAAATGTTTAAATAGTATTTCAGAGCATTAAAAAAAGAAAGGAAGGAAAGTTTTATGGAAAAGAGCAAAGTTACAACAATTTTATTGACATTATTTTTAGGTGGATTAGGTATTCATAAATTTTATCTAGGTCAAAAAGTAAAAGGAATTCTTTATCTTATTTTTTGCTGGACTTATATTCCTACAATTTTAGCACTTATCGACGTCGTAAAATTTTTAATTTGGGATAATGAAAAATTCCAAAATTATGTTGAAAACAATCATCAATAGTTGAAAAACAAATGAATATAACCTGCCCATATTGTTTAGAAACCGTTGATAATATGCTACAAAAATGTCCTTATTGTGGTGAACTATTACCAAAAGAAGAAGGCAACTCTTGGGTTGTAAGTTTAATTTTAGCATGCTATTTGGGCTTTTTCGGCTTGCATAATTTTTACAACAATAAAAATACAATCGGAATAGCCCAATTATTTCTTACAATTTCACTATTTGGAATTATAATCAATATTTTTTGGATTCTTATTGATACGTTTATGATTTTATTTGACAAATACAGAGACTATCAGGGCAAAAAATTATCAAGAAAAATAACTATACAATCAACAGCGCTGTTAAGCCTAATTTTTATACATAGATTTTATGTAAAAAGATATATATCTGCTACCCTTTTTCTTTTAACTCTTGGAGGATTAGGAATATGGTGGTTAGCAGATTGTATTACTATTTTAACCGGTCATTTTAAAGATGAAAATGGAAATCTAATAACAGAATAACAAGAAAGGATAAACTAAATGAAAAAATGTCCATTTTGTGGAGAAGAGATACAAGATATAGCAAAAAAATGTCCTCATTGTAAAAATTGGATAGAAAATGGTGATGAAGAAAATATTCAAAACAATGTTGAAGTTATATACGAAAAGTGTCCTTATTGTGGTGAAGAAATTTTAAAAAACGCTCAAAAGTGTAAACATTGTGGAGAATGGCTAAATAAAGAAAAACCTAACAAACAAAACGAAAGCAAAAAGAAACCTTCAAATCCTTTTACCATAGTTGGTTATGGGTGCTTAGGATTAATTGGATTATTTATTTTTTTATGTATCATTGCTATAATTTTTAGTCCGTCAGATACATCTTCAAATGCAAAAGAATATCAATGCTATGAAGCAATAGATGTTGGTTATATGGAATATGAAGTTAGAGATGTAAAATGGCAAAATTATATAGGAGATAAATATCTAAACCAAAAAGCCAATTCAAAATATTTGCTAATTAATATTTCTGCAAAAAATAAAGATTCTCAATCTCGATTAGTTCCTTCATTTACTTTAGTTGATAGTAACGGAAATACATACGAATCTTCTGATGATTCAATATATTTAGGAGATAAAGCATTTATATTAGAAAGTTTAAATCCTAATGTGACAAAAAATGGATGGTTAGTTTTTGATGTACCAGAGGATGACAATTACAAACTTGTTATCAGTGGTGGATTTTTTTCAGCAGATGAAGCACGTGTAGTTTTATTCCCTGATAATAGAGAACAATATTTTACTCAAATGCAAGCTGATTGTTCAGAAGCCATACCAATCGCTAAAAAAGAATGTAAGAAGGGTGACTATACTTGTTTAGATGCGATTGCAGAAAAGTATTGCAAAAATTGGGACATACCTGATGGCGGATGGGTTGATGAAGGACAATAAAATGAATAATAAAAGATTAAATCCATTTCTTGTTGGAATAATAAGTTTTTTTGGATTCATTTTGATTATTTTTATGATTTTTTCATATACCTATGAATTAAAAAATAAAATTAATGAACTAAAAGAAGCTAAAAATGAGTACGTCAAAAGAACTTCCATAGAAGATTATTATTTAAGTCATAAATATTGTTTAAGTGCAGTATCTTATGCACTTAAACAATGCTATAAAGATGACGAAAGTTGCTACGAAAAAATTGCTAAACAACATTGTAAAGGTAAATAGTCATGTCCACAAAAACAACTGACACTAAAAAATGCCCATTTTGTGGGGAATATATAAACATAAAAGCTACAAAATGTCGTTACTGTGGAGAATGGTTGAACCATTTTTGTCCATATTGTGGTGAAGTTGTTTCTAAAAAAGCGAAAAAATGTACTGTTTGTAATTCAGACTTAAAAAAAGACGAATTTAGTAATTTTAAAGAAAAATATTCAATAGCCTTTGGGATTTTTTCATTACTTTTTATGTTTTTTGTGGTTTTTATAACAGTAATTTTTTACATATTTTGTGGAATTGAAGATTCAATAAAAACGTCAGATGATAAATTAAGTATAATTTTTTGTTATTTAATTTTTTGTGGCGTTTTTCATGTTTTTCCGCTGATTTCATTTATTTGTGAATTTGAAAAAAAATATTCAGTTTTTGCAGTCGCAGTAAATACAATAATAAGTTCATTATTTATGATTAGTATAATATTAGTGAGGATATAGTTTATGGAACAAGATAATAAAGAAACAAAGTTTTGTCCGTGTTGTGGCGAAGAAATTTTGAAAACAGCAAAAAAATGTCGATTTTGTGGAGAGTGGCTAAAAGAACCTGAAACTTCAGAAAATGCACAAACAAAAAAACTAGGCTTTTTTGAAAAATTAAAAACTTACAAAGAAAGTACACCTGTTAAAATTCTTAGAATTACGTTTAATATAATAAATGGTCTAGTTGCACTATTAATAGGTGGAGGACTTGGTTTGTCCGCAAACAGTGGAGAACTTGCAATAGGACTCGCTGTTATAATTTATATTGCATTATGCTTATCAACATATTTTTATTTTCTTCCGACTTATATTGCAGATATAAATAATCATAGAAAAACAACAACCATACTTATTATTAATCTATTTTTCGGAGAAACTGTAATTGGCTGGTTTATTCCATTAATTTGGGCATTAAACGACGAAAATCTTGCACTTGATGTAAACATAAATAAAAAGTAGAAATGCCTTATGATAAAAATTTCAAAAAAAGAAAATCAAAGCAACAAGTCTGATTAATCACATAAGAATTAAAAAAAGGCGCGACAAACAAAGTTATTTACTTTATAATTTAGTTTTTTCTTTTTATTTTAATTTGTTATATTCTTCATCCGTCACAGGTTCTAGCCATTCGTTTGAAGTTTCTATACCTTCAACCTCATCTTATAATATTTACATTTTAACAAATGAGAGTAACTCTCAAGCAATAGGTTTTAATATTTTTTTACAATTTATTAAAACTATTTTTTATATTTTTCGTATCTTTTGCACTACAAATGTAAACCAAAAATCAACAGCACAAGACCAAAAAGCAGTTCTTAACATGCTTGCGTAAATAATAAGTTAAATATTTCTAAATTTCATAATTAAAATAAAAAGCTGAGCCACCACGCTCAGCTTTATAATTAAAATCTCTCAACTATCTTTACTATCTCACTTAATGTTCGTTACTTACAGCCATCTTCTACACATATCCACTACCAACTGCAAGCACGTTTTTTGGTTTGTTTTCTATTTAACCGCAACCAATTTTTGTTGAATTCCTTGTTCTGCGTTCAACATTCTTGCATTAGCCATTGCCATTGAACGACGTTTTTTAGCGCCTCTTAAAATAAATTCTACGCTATTATCAATATTACAATTTGGAGTTTCAATTCTTTTTAACATATACATATCCCTTTCATTTGGTTTGATTAAATTTGATTTATCTTATTGGTTTTATCCACATATTTTTTATCGACCGACTCAAATCAAAACTTTAGACTTTTGAACAATTTGTTTACATTTTGTTACACAGTTTACTTGTAACATTAATATATATTCAAATGACAATACGCTTTGTGTGAGTTATTATTAAGTCATGGATAACAAATTAATTACGAAAAATATAATCAATTTTGATAATGATCTTGGGGCAGCACTTTTAAAAACGATTTTATTGGCTAAAAATAATGTGCCTATGTCTCACAAGAGAACTGCGGATAACTACGTTATTATCAAGAGAATGTATTCTTCTCATGCTGTTAAGGCTACAATTTCTTTATCAGAATACGATTTATTAAAAAGATATGATTTTGAACCTCTTGAATGTACTACTATTCAAAAAGCAAACGAAGAAATTGAATTTTTGAAAAAATGGTCTTTTGCTAACAATTTAGATTTAAGAAAAGACGCAGATATGATTATTGTAATCAGAGCAAAAGAACTTAAAAACATTACCGCAAGTGCTTATTCAAATGTCCCGAGCGAAATGTACAACGGCTACAAAGCTATCGACAAATATTTTGAAGAAATCACTAAATTTTATAGGTAAAACATTTTATGAAAAAAACTGAATTTATTAATGCCAAAAGAATTGTTATAAAACTTGGTACTAACGTTTTGAGAAATGATGACGGGGAAGCCTCTTTACCTCGCCTTTATTCTTATATAGAAGATATTTCAGCCCTTGTAAAAGCGGGCAAGGAAGTTATTTTAGTAACCTCCGGTGCTGTTGGTTTGGGCAGAAAAAAAATCAATGTAGAAAAATCTGATGATATCGTTTTAAAACAAGCATGCGCTGCAATTGGACAATCAAAATTAATGTCTATTTATGAAAACGGTTTTGACGCTTATGGTATAAATACTGCTCAAGTCCTTTTGATTGAAGACGATTTTGCACAAAGAAAAAGGTACTTAAATCTTAGAAACACATTAAATAAATTGCTAGAATTGGGTACAGTTCCTGTAATTAATCAAAACGATACAGTTTCAACTTTTGAATTAGAAACTTTATATAAAGATGCTCAAGTTTGTTTTTCAGACAATGATAAACTTTCTGCACTTGTTGCGAGTGAATTAGATGCAGATTTATTAATTATTTTATCTGATGTAAACGGTCTTTATGACTGTAATCCAAAAGATAATCCAAATGCAAAAATAATTACAGAAGTAAAAGAAGTTACAGATGAAATTATGGATATGGCATGTGGTGTTTCTGACTGCGGTCGAGGCGGAATGAAAACAAAACTTGAGGCTGCAAGACTTGTTACTCGTTTTGGTGGAAAAGTTTTGATTGCAAACGGAAAAATTCCAAATGTTATTAAAGAAATTTTTTCAAATAAAGAAATTGGCACAAGATTTTTGCCAACAGAAGAAAGTCTTTCTGGCAAAAAACGTTGGATTGGTTATGCAACAAACATTATTGGAAAATTGGTTGTAAACGAAGGGGCTAAAAAAGCTGTTCTTGAAAAAGAATCAAGTCTACTTCCAATTGGCGTATTAAATGTTGTTAATGAGTTTAAAAAAGGCGAAGTTGTGTCAATTATCGACGAAAAAGGTAATGAATTTGCTCGTGGTATTGCAAATTACAGCTCAGATGCTTGCAAAATGATTTTAGGTTGCCACTCTGACGACATTTTGAAAATTTTAGGATACAAAAATTACGACGCAATTATTACACGTGATAATATTACAACATTATAGGTAAATTATGATTTTTGAAGATATCGCAAAACAAGCAAAAAACGCTAGCCTTGAAATGGCGGAATTAACAACTGAAGTTAAAAATAAAGCTCTTTTAAAAATTGCAGATGCGCTTGAAGAAAATAAATCACAAATTTTTGAAGCTAATAAAACTGACTTGGAACAGGCTAAGGATAGCGTTTCACCTTCTGTTTTTAATCGTTTAAAGTTAGATGAAAATAAAATGCGTGATATGATTCAAGGGATTAGAGATGTTGTAAAACTTGAAGATCCAATTGGCAAAACTCTTTTAGCTCGTCAACTTGATGAAGGTTTAAATTTGTATAAGGTTTCATGTCCTATTGGGGTTATTGGAATTATATTTGAAGCAAGACCTGATGTTATTGCTCAAATATCTTCACTTGCAATAAAATCTTCAAATGCAGTGATTTTAAAGGGCGGTAAAGAGTCTATAAATACGAATAAAACAATTTTAGGCATAATTAATAGCGTTTTAGATAGTATAAAAGAATTTCCAAAAAATGCTTTGTCACAAGTATTTACGCACGATGATGTTGCTCAAATGCTTAAATGTGACGCATCTATTGATTTAATCATTCCACGTGGTGGGAATAAATTGGTAAAATTTATAAAAGAAAATACAAAAATTCCTGTATTGGGTCACGCTGACGGAATTTGCCATATTTTTACAGATGAAAGCGCAGATTTTGAAACGGCAAAAAAAGTTATAATTGATGCTAAAACTCAATATCCAAGCGCTTGTAATGCAGTTGAAACCTTGCTAATTCACAAAAACTTTAATAAGAAAGATGAATTATTAAAAGAACTTGAAAATGCAGAAATAACGCTTGTTTCAGCCCCTGACACTTGGGCATTTGAGCATGGTGACAAAACCCTTGCTTACAAAGTTGTTACAAATATTGATGAAGCAATAAATCACATTAATACTTATGGGTCTGGACATACTGACTGTATTATTACTAAAAATGAGCAAAATGCACAAAAATTTATGCAAAAAGTTGATTCTGCTGGAGTTTATCAAAATGTTTCAACTCGTTTTGCAGACGGGTTTAGATACGGTTTCGGTGCAGAAGTTGGTATTTCTACGAACAAAACACACGCAAGAGGACCTGTTGGCTTAGAGGGTTTAACTATTTATAAATACAAACTTATCGGTAACGGTCATATTGTAAAAGACTACGTTGACGGTACAAAACATTTTAACCATAAGGATTTATAAATGAAAATCGGAGTTGTAGGTTTAGGATTAATTGGTGGTTCTATTTTTAAGGCTCTAGAGGCTCTAAATTATGATGTTATTGGGGTTTCTGATTCTCAAAATGGTTTACAAGAGAATATTTCAAATGATTTTAATAATTTAAAAGATTGTGAAATGGTTTTTGTTGCTACTCCAATGAATAAAACGCTTGATGTACTTCAAAAATTAGAGGAATATTTGCCTGAAAGTACAATTGTTGCAGATACTTGCTCATTAAAGGAGTTTGTTTCAAACAAAAATTATAAATACAATTTTATTCCAACTCACCCTATGGCAGGAACTGAGTTTAAAGGGTTTAAACATTCTTTTAAGGAACTGTTTGAAGGTGCAAAATGGGTTGTTTGCAATCGTGGATTAGCCCAAGAAAAAAATAATAGTTTAGCAGAGTTAATTTTTGTAATTGAGCAAATGGGGGCAGAGGTTGTTTTTGCTGATGCAAAAGAACATGACGAAGCGGTTGCAATGATATCTCACATGCCAATGGTGGTTGCGCAAGCATTGTTTAAAACAACCGCAGACAATAAACTTGCCTTAAAACTTGCATCTAGCGGTTTTAGAGATATGACAAGGCTTGCTCTTTCAAATGAAGAAATGGCTGTTGATATGGTGAATATGAATCATAAGAATATTGAACAAGCTATTTTAAAACTTTATTCTTCTATTGGTGATTTAATAGGCAAAAATTACGTAAAAGAAATTGAAAAAATAAAAATACAACGTCAAAAAATGTACGACAAAAATGGCAAAAATAATTTATAATTTCCTATTAAAAAATGTAAACAAATTTTTCAACTAAAGCAATTTTTAATATTCAGCTAATTTACATACACTGAAAAACTATCGAAATTATAAGGAGAAAAAATGAATATTACCCCGAATGTGGTACAGCCTAACTTTATGGCATTAAAACCCGTACCAAAGTTAGCTAAAAAAATGGGTGGTGAAGCACTAGAAAAAGCAATGCCTGAATTAGAAAAAATGGCTCAAGATGTAGATATTGAAATTATTCCGAAAAAAGGTTTCTTTAGTAAATTAAAGAATCTGAATTTCTTTGTAACCAATGTTGGAGAACAAGTAGGAAGGTGGTTTAGCCTATCTATTGATCCTAAAGGTTATTTAGAAGGAAATGACCCAACGCATTATAAACAAGTCGATGCATTTACAAAAGAAAATATCTTAGAATCAGCTCAAAAAGCAAAAGATTTGAACAAAAAAGGTTTAAAGGTTGAACGAAGAACTATTGCTATGATGCCAGCTGATGCTGTAATTCTTGCAAAAGCCATGAAAGATAAGCAAGCAAAAGCCGAAGAAAAGGCTAAAGCAAACGCAAACGAACAAGCTAAAAATTAATAAATACAAAAAAAGAGGTTAATATTGAACCTCTTTTTGATATTAAAATCTAAAATCTCTTTCGCCGTTTGCTATTTTTTCAACATTTTCTTTTGTTTGTTTTTTTACGTTTTCACTTTCAAGAGTTTCTAATTCCTTTTGAATTAATTTGTCCCCAACTATCTTTGTCTCTGGACTTGCGTAATCTTCTAAATATTCCTTTAAGGTCATAATTGCGTTTGGATGACAGAAGTTTTGTATTTGTTTTGATTTACAAATATCCATAAACCTTTCGCCTGTACGGCCTTCACGGTAACACGCTGTACAAAAACTTGGAAGGTAGCCTATTTCTATAAGCCATTTCATTACTTCATCTAAAGTTCTTGTATCTGTAACATCAAATTGAGAAGAATCTTCTTCTGTATAATCGTTTTCATCATATCCACCAACTGATGTTTTTGAACCACCTGAAATTTGAGAAATACCTAAATGCAAAACTCTTTCTCTAACTTCTTTTGATTCTCTTGTTGAAACAATCATACCTGTATAAGGTACTGCAATTCTAATACAAGCTACAATTTTACAGAATGTATCGTCGTTAATTCCGTTTTTAAAAGCACTTGGATCAATATCGTTAGCTTTTCTAATTCTTGGAACACTAATTGTATGCGGACCAACGCCATTGACAGCTTCTAGATGTTCTGCGTGCATTAATAGCCCTGCAAATTCATATTTATAAGTTGAAAGTCCAAATAAAACACCTAAACCTACGTCGTCAATTCCGCCTTTCATAGCTCTATCCATTGCCTCTGTATGATAAGCATAATTGTGTTTTGGACCTGTTGGGTGCAAACGTTCATAGCGTTCTTTATTATAAGTTTCTTGGAATAAAATATATGTTCCAATACCTGCTCCTTTTAATTTACGATAATTTTCAACAGTTGTAGCCGCAATATTTACGTTTGCACGACGAATTGCGCCGTTTTTATGTTTTACGCTATAAATTGTTTTTAAACTTTCTAAAATGTACTCGATTGGGTTATTTACAGGGTCTTCGCCTGTTTCAATTGCCAATCGTTTATGACCCATATCTTGAAGTGCGATAACTTCTCTTTCAATTTCTTCTTGAGTCATTTTTTTACGAGGAATATCCTTGTTTTTTGCGTGATAAGGGCAATATACACAACCATTTATGCAATAGTTTGAAAGATAAAGCGGTGCAAATAAAACAATTCTGTTTCCGTAAAAATCTTTTTTAATTTGTTCTGCCAATTTGTAGATTTTTTGGTTAATTTCTTCATCTTCACAAGCCAATAAAACGCTTGCATCTCGATGAGATAAGCCTTTTCTTTCTTCTGCTTTTTTTAAGATTTTTTCAAGTAATTCTTTATTATTTTTATTTTGTTCTGCGTATTCAATCGTAGATAAAATTTCGCCGTCATCAATAAATTCTTCGGCTTTAAGTGATTTTACGTTGTACATTTTTATTCCTCTTAATAACATGATAACTCAAACAAAACATCTAGAGCAAATTTCTGGTAGTGCTTGCCTTATTGACTTATTTGTACTAACATTTTTCTATGGCTAAGATTATTACAGTACAAAAAGGTACAAAGGACATATTGCCAACAGAGATGGACAGTTGGCATTTTATTGAAGATGCAGCAAATAGAGTTTTTTCTAGAGCTGGATTTAAAGAAATTAGAACACCAATATTTGAAGCAACTGAACTTTTTGCTCGTGGCGTTGGTGATACAACAGATATAGTAAACAAGGAAATGTACACGTTTGAAAAATCAGAACGCTCTCTTACACTTCGTCCTGAAAATACAGCAGGCGTAGTTCGTTCTTATATTGAAAACGGTATGCACAGACTTCCAGCACCGGTAAAATTATGGTACAAAGGTCCAATGTTCCGATACGAACGTCCACAAGCTGGTCGTCAAAGACAATTCCACCAAGTTGGTATGGAAATGTTTGGTATAGCTCAACCAACAGCAGATGTTGAAGCTATTTCTTTGGCTGTAAGTTACTTAAATGAAATCGGATTGAATGATTTAGACGTAGAAATTAACTCTTTGGGTTGTCCTACTTGTCGTGAAGAATATAAAACAAAATTAAAGGCGGTTTTAAAACCATATTTACAAGACCTTTGCCCAGATTGTCAAAAGCGTTATGAAAAAAATCCGTTACGTTTATTAGATTGCAAGGTTGAAGATTGTAAAGCAATTTATGAAAAACCTGAAGTAAAAGAAGTTATAACTTCAGAATTTATCTGTCCAGAATGTCATGAGCACTTTGAAGCAGTAAAAAAATATTTAGATGTTTTAGGAATTAAATATTCTGTAAATAAACTTCTAGTAAGAGGATTAGATTACTATAACCGAACAGTTTTTGAAATTAAATCAAACAATTTGGGTTCACAAAATGCTGTTTGTGGTGGTGGTCGTTACGATAGTTTAGTTAGAAACTTGGGTGGAGAAGATACTCCGGCAGTTGGCTTTGCTATGGGCATGGAAAGATTAATCTCTCTACTTCCTGCAAAAGAAGCTCAAAAACTTGATGCTTATGTTGTTTCTACAAATCAAGAAGAAGCTATCAAACTTGTTGGAGATATGAGAAAATCAGGCTTGTCTGTTGATTTTGATATGACAAATAAAAAATTCACAAAACAACTTGAAAAAGCATCAAAAGTTGCTCGTTTTGCCGTAATTTTAGGCGAAGACGAAATTCAAAACGGCACAGTTTCTGTTAAAAATCTTGCAAATTCTGAACAAATATCAGCAAAACGAGAAGAACTTGGGAGTCTTATTAAGTAATGACAAACAAGATTGACGATGTTATTGTCGAATTAATCAAGGATTTAAAAAAGGAATACCATTCAGATTTCAGCGGAATATATCTTTTCGGCTTATTTTTAGACGGAAAAATGCATGAGGACGAAGATATTGAGCTTGTTGCAATTTTCAACAAGGAACAATCAAAAGAACAACGTGAAAAAATTTGGCGTATAATTGGCAAAATTGAAGAAGATTTTGACGTATTTATTGACTTGCACCCGCATACGGTTCAATCTCTAAAAAAAGAGGAGGAACTTTTTGAAGAAGTCTCTGAAGAAGGTATTTTCTTCAATGCAGAGTTGTTTTAATTTTTATTATAGATTTCATA